>SMTZ1_10004444_pt1 | contig 47894 bp, 39 predicted proteins | sample DeeMarSWOR136_30_FD_25667 | JGI IMG/M metagenome (IMG submission 25667) | reverse complement strand
AAACATGTGTAATAACTGGTAGCATTGGCTTTCCAGTTTCCATGTTTGTAGATGTTGCTTCTTTAAGATTTACATTTAGATAATTATTTGTTTCTTCAAAAACAGGTTTAGAAATTATAGTAGTGTTTTTGTTCAATTGTGTCTCATCTGTCTGAGTTAAAGCAGATGCTCCAATTCCTAGTAATAGCAATAAACCTACTACTACTATTGGAATTATTTTCTTCATATTAATCCTCTAAATATAAAATAGTACTACATAGTATTTAAGATTACCTATATATTAATATTATTGAGAAAATTAATTTTCTATTGGGACTTTTTAATTTGCCTAGGATATATTTAAACCCACCGATTTTTCAAATTAAAAACTAAAAGAACACATTGAAACCTTAAACAAAAAAATTATCAGAAAGTTATATAAAGAAGAAAAACTCAAAAATTAAACCAATCCAGCAAGACTGTTTTGGAGTCTGCAAAGAGCAATAGCATGCAATGCTATCAAATGCATTCCAATATGTGTAGTAGTTCGTTCTATGCCTTTTGCCTCGATGTTTTTAATCTCTGTTTTCCTCTTTTCAGTTCCATGATTGTTTTCAATTCTGTTTCTGAAATGATAGTCATCCAAGTATCCGTCTGGACATTCTTCGTAGCAAGAATATTATTTCTATAATACGCTCCTACTTGTTTAAATCGTGGTTCATCACTCATCATCATTGCATATTGAATGTAATCAAAATCTGCCTTTGGCTTGAAATATGGTTGCTTCCAAAGTTTATTATATCGTCTTTCAATCTCTGCTTCAGTTCCAAGCTCACTGTATTTCCAATCCTTTGCAATGTTACACACTACTTCAATGTTAAAATATACATACATACGAGCAATGTTTTCAAAACCAGCATAACCGCCATCAATATAGACCCTAATTGGATCGATTTTCTGCAATGCTTTAAGCTTCAAAACAAACGGTGCAAGAAAATGGGATTCATCCTCCCGCCCGTTTGTAACATGAAAATTAAGGGGAAGACCAGTGTTTAAACATCTGAGATTATGCCACAGATAACACCATAGTTCATAATGACCATTCCAATCCCCTTGTTTGTCTTTTTTCTTGGCCGGAATTGGACAAGAGTCCATAACTATCTCTTCACCCAGGGTTATACCGTGTCTTTGAAGCTCCTGTCGGTTTGCCTCTACAAATGCATCAAGAAGCAGTTTTGTCCCTTTGCTGTTCAGCCTTTTTATCAGAAAATGATACAGTGAATTATAATCAGGGATTTCCTTGAATCCAAGATCATCTGCCAAATCAGGTGTAGCAACAAGATCGTCCCATAGTTCTGTTAAGAATTTATAAGGTTTCAACTTAAAATATATCATTGCCTTCAGCATCGCATCAACAGGAAACTTGAACCTATATTCCTCTGCATACAATTCTTTTAATGCATGAGTAACTGGTCTCAAGTCTAAATATTTTAGAAAATATTCTATGCGAACCGGCCAATCATCAGAAGGATTCAAAAAACCTGTATCGGTATCAGAAGCATCTGTTGGTGCAAAGACTTTGTTTAGTAAAATCTGCTCAAGTTCAACATTTTCAAAAGCACTTGTAACCGATTCACAATCTATGCTGGCGAAATTATTAAAACTCCAACTAATGTTATTATCATTTGGGGCTGTGATAGGCATTTTATCATGGCTCTGGACCTTGGGAAGTGGCTGCTTCCCTTGGTCAATTTTAATAGGTTAAGCTAACAATAAAATATATGTATTTTCCTCCTTATATACCCCTGTAAAAGGTCGTTGAAAGTACTCCTAATCCATCCTAATGAATCGCGATTTGTTCAAGAAAGAAAACCAATCTGTTCTTTAATATGAAGTCAGATTGTTTTTAGCTGAATTAGCTGAAAAGCTGGCATGAAAAAAGGGTTCGGCCGCAGCTGTTCAGGCACAGCTGTTCAACGAATCTCGCAAAGCATTTCACCGATGCACAAATGAATCAATATTTCGTCTGGGTCCAAGGTTCAGATATGCCCTCAACCTACGTTCATCTCTCTGGCAAAGATGTTGGCAGTGCTTTCCTCAAAATTTGTGGCTTAAAAAAGGAGGAGAAACAAAGAATAGAAGATTTGTCTCCCAAGAAATGCCATCGTTGCGAGAAAATGAACCGACCAACTGGAAAATTTTGTCTAAAGTTCGGTGCCCCCCTTGATTTAGAAACGGTGATGAAAACAGAGGAAAAAAGACAGAAAATGGACAACATAATGACCATATTGCTTAAAGATTTACTGAAAGATCCTGAAATACAAACACATATTGAACACAAGTTAACAGAAATGAAAATTGAAACTCATCCCTGATATCTTTATTAAGAGAATGAAATTAATGAATCTGGGAATTTAGTTTATTATGGTGGTTATGAAAATGTAAATGTAAAAAAAGTAAACCCTCTATTCAATTAAGAGCCGAAACATATTCAACTTCGAATTTATGTAACGGAAAAAACTAATTTAATTTCGCTAGAAAAGGATATCTTCTCAAATAATATAGCAAATTAGAAACCTTCTAAAGAGCAAAAATATGGGAAAATAGAAAATGTCTTTATTTCATCAATAAATATTTGATTTTCTTAACATTTAGTAAGCGGGAAATCCCCAGACTTTAGTATGGGGATGAACGCGCTACTTTATTTTTTGATAATAGATTTTTGTCCTAGGCAGGCGCACCCGCTTTAAGCGGGTGTTTTAGAATACCTGCTCAGGAGCAAACAAATTATGGAATTAATTAGCGGTAGCCATAGTATTGGCCAAAACCTGTACCACTTGGAATGGTGTCCAAAATACAGGTACAATATGTTTAGGCAAGAAGAGAATAAAAACCTTTGTGAAAAAATTTTGTATGAAATCGCCGAACGTCATAACATTACCATCACAGAATTAAGCGTGATGCCTGACCATATTCATGCGGTTGTAGAACTCCCTACGACCATGAGTGTTTCCCAGGCATTCCATTTACTCAAAGGTGCATCTGCATATGAATTGTTCAAACGAAAACCAAATTTTCGAATGCGATACAATAAAGGACATTTTTGGAGTCCAGGAAAATTTTACAGGACAGTCGGTGATGCTGATGTAGAAACCGTCATCCAATATGTCCGTGAACATCGTTTTCAACAAACGACATTGAATGGATATTCATCTCCTGACCAACCGACCACATGAAGCTCCGGCATTTATGCCAGAGAGCATGTCACATTTCGAATTGATTATGGAAAAAATGACTATTTCGTTGTTCATCTCTGGATATAATTGGCATAATTTCTAACATTTTCTTACATGCACCAAGGGTCCAAATACAAAAATGATCGTGTTCTCGAAGAAGAAAATATCATTAGATGTGCGTATGTCCACCCGTATTTCACCATAATAAAGTCCAAAAACTACTTTCCATATTGTATGTATTTCATAAGGATCAATGTGTTCTATTTTCCCAGAAAAATTTCTTTGCGATAAAAACCCTATTCCATTTAATTTTATGCTCCAAGTAAGATTATAACCAGGGTTAGGTTCAGGATTTCTAAATATTACCGTTATACCAAACCCGCTAGAAATATCTATACAGTCTGCTGTATAGTCTGAAGTAGTGCTGACTGGTGATACGCAGATTCCAATGAAAAGAATGCTGATTGTAATAACAGCTATTTTACTGATACATTTCATAAGATTTTACTATATCTTAATCCGCATATATATATATATTACGGTTGTTAAATTGGCAAAATGAATATAAATTAAAAATCTTTAATTAATTATTTGTTGTATATGTTTCAATTAAATTAGATTAAGATAAGTTATATAACTGTCAAAATTAGTGTTATGTTTGTAGTTGAATTTTATCACATATTTTTGTAATAATTAAGCAACTTTATTTTTTAAATTGAATATAAAAAGATTTTTTACTGAAAAAACCATACAATGAGTGACAATTGTAAGCTTTTTTTCGAAAAAGGGGAAAGAAACATGAATGAAAAAAATGATATTGGTAAAAATTTTTGGGCTGTTTTTCAAATATCCATTATAATTATGATACTCGTACTAATATTAGGCGGTTTGCCTGCTTCTGCAACGGGTGAAAATTCACACGAGGACTTACTTATTTTTACATTCAATCAGCCAATAATTACAGAGGTAAACATTTCAAATGAATCTTATGATAAAGTAATGATTGATGGATTACCCACAATCGACTATCCAGATAAACCTATTCTTCCAGTAAAACCAATAAATGAATTAACAATTTAAAAAAGAAAAAGTATCAATAATTCAATTAATTATATCAAATGACAAACTAAACAAACTTAAGAAAATAGAATTATTGGAGGAGAAAAAATAATGGCAGAAGATATATATTCATAAACATTGACAATAATTAACTTACTCTAAATGTCATAAGGCTCAGATACTGGATTCCAATCCCAGTTAAACAAATCCATTAACCTAAAAGTTCTTAACACTCGATGAGGCCCCCGGCCTTTCCATTTATCCCAGTAGTTGTTCTTATAAATGTTAATGAAAAGAAAAACATCGTTGTCTACATCATACGTGTTGTTGATGAAATTGTTCTGGAGGAACTTATTATGCGTACAAAGCCTGTCATGGTTAAAAAACCCATCTATATTGTTTTCAAAATGGCAGTTTTCTATTGTAAATCCAAAAATCAAAGACCACATGACCACGCCAACATACAAATCCTTCATGGTGCAATTCTGAATAAGGACATCTTCGACATGAGAAATAAAAATTCCCCTTCCATCTCCCTTCTCAGCTTCATTTTTGAAAACACAGTTTCGGATGATAACCTTCTCAGAATAACCAGTGATATCGATACCCGACTCGCCACGGGTGATATTGGTGAAGGTGCAATTATCAAAAATTTGATTTGAGCCGCTGTGTAACCAGCACATAGTATATAATCTATAATCCATGGAGCAATTATAGAATTCAAGGTAATCTGATTCTCTGGCTTCAAGATCTGATTGATAGAAGTCACAGTTTTCAATTTTCAGATGGGACACTCCATCAAGGGATACATCATTGTTTTCAAAGCGGCAATGGAAAAAACTGGTATTCATTACCGGTTTATCGTAACCAATAACTGATAAACCATGGACATCGTTGTCGATGAAATTGCAGCGGCCTACGGACACGTTATCGAAATCGCCAATATATATACCCTCGTCATTATTGATTAAATCGCAGTCTGAAACCGATATGTTTTTCCTGTAACCCTGAAGGTCGTTCATAAAAGAAATCCCATATGTATATCTATCATCGTCTCCTTTTTTGACGGTGAACCCATTGATATTTACATCATCTGCTATTATAGCTATTATGTCTTCACTCATTCCCGCACTGACAACGATTGTTGTATTTTTGTCCTCCCCTACAAGGGTGATGGATTTATCCTCGATTAATACATTCTCAACATATGTCCCATTGTACACGAACACGGTGTCACCATCGTTTGCCATATTCACAGCATGCTGTATAGTGGTGTAATTACCGGGTCCGTCTCCACCTACATAAAGTGTATCCCCGTTGATTGATGCATTTGAGGATATGTAAATGCTCGCGGTTGCACCTGAAAAAATTGATAGCATCAATATGAATATTATAGAAATTGGCATTAAGATTTTAATTATTATTCCCCCTTATCATTTGATATTACACATAAACTATTTAAACATACTGTTGAAATAATAATTTTCTTTTTATAAATAAGTTGTTGCGTATATTTCATTTTATTATATAAAACGCCTACATCTATACATAAAAAATAGAAAAAATATTTATAAGAACTACCATTTCTATGTCACGGTGATAAAATTGAGGAGAAAAAAATGTAAAATAATTTTTTGTTTAATGGCAGTTTTTATTACTTCAAATATATTTGTTGTATCGCAAACTGCAGAAGGCCAGAATAACGAGATCATAATCAGGGTAGGAATATGGAAAAACCCATCAGATAATGGCACTTATGATTATGATGATTATGTAACATATTCACCAGTTTTACCGTACACCTGGGAAGTTGGCGACCAAACATACAGAATTAAGCCCATAAACATCACCGTTTCTAATTTTCCCACGTTGTTAAATCCCAACAACGAGGATAAAGTCAATGTTTTATTAATTGATGGAATAGAAAGCCCAATTCTTTATACATGGGCACTTTTTCCAACACTTACTGCACGTCGACAAGCCAAATTCAAATCTTTTATTGAGGATGGGGGCGGTTACGTTGGCTTTTGCGGTGGTTCAGAATTACCACTAAAATTCCATGAAGAACAAAGTTCAATTGTAGAATATTGTTATAATGAAAATTCCTTCCTCAAAGAGAATTATGATTCAAAAGTTGTGGTTAATTCAAAAGATAACTCTGGAATACCGATAATTGACCAGTATTCACAGGTGTTGAATTTGGATTTCCGAACATGGAAACCTTTTCAGTTCCTCAGATATTGGTTATCTGGCGGCAATCCTGAAAATATTGGAGCCCTTGCCTGGGCTTGGGAAACCGGTAATTACCCGGTTTACGCAGTTCCGATGAACCTAAAAATTACCGAGGAGGGTAAAGAACACCCTGTTCTAAGTGATTATCATAGCGACAGTATCTACATCGGTTGGGCGGGTGGCCCTGCTATTTATTTTGAAAAAAATCATGATAATCCGAATATTTTAAATCTCGCTTATTTTGAAGATGACAAGTCTGAGGATGAAAATACAAGGATTCACGCATGGAGCTGGCGGCCTACGGAAAGATTTGAGCTATTAAAGCTGATACGGAATTTCTTGGAAATTTTATTCTGCGAAGATGACGATGGAAACCAAGAATCAAAAGCCATCAGCAAAGGTGACATCCTGTTAAATCTTTTTTACAATTTAAGATGGTGGAGGGGATGGGTGTATGATGAATCCGAATACGGAAAATTGGATGATGGTGTTGAACCCGATATATATCATTCATCTCTTGCTACTATCGAAAAATACGGGGATAATGAAGGACGTCTTTTTCTGTGCAGCTGCCATCCACTGCTGTCAATACGAATTGAAAAATCCCCATTTTCAACAATTGAAAAATACCCCACCCACCAATCCCAAATCATTAGATTCGAGGTTGGTAGGAAACATGCTGAAAATGGAGGAAATCTTTACGATAAAAGAATTAAAAAATCAGGGATTGAGTATCCGAGCTATCAAACGTGAAACAGGTCACTCACGTAAAACCATCAGTAAATATCTTAAAAGAGTTAAACCACCTGAATACAAGCCACGGCCACATAAACCAGGTAAGCTTGAACCATATAAGGATTATATTCGTAGTCGACTGAAGAAGTATCCTTTGAGTGCTATCAGGCTTTTTGAGGAGATCCATGGACAAGGATATCAAGGAAGTTACTCCTTGTTATGTCAGTTTGTATACAGCATTAAAAAGACTATCGGTGTTAAAGCTGTTTATAGATTTGAAACTAAACCAGGGAAACAGGCTCAAGTAGACTGGTCTGAGGTAGCCAAGGTTACAGTAGACGGTAAGACAAGAAAGCTCTACTGTTTCAACATAATTCTTGGCTATTCCAGGATGAAATATATTGAATTCACCCTGCAGACCGATACTGCTACTTTTATTCAGTGTCACCTTAACGCCTTCAAATATTTTGGTGGATACACCAAGGAATTACTCTATGACAACACAAAAAACGTTGTGATCAAGAGAGCCATAAAAGCATCTGATTCTACATTCAATTCCCTATTCGAAGACTTCTTCACATATTACGGCTTCAATCCAAGACTTTGTAGACTCTATCGCGCCCAGACTAAAGGTAAGGTAGAAAACTCTGCCAAATATGCCAAAGGTAACTTTATCCTGGGTAGGGAGTTCAAATCTTTAGATGATGCTAACAATCAGAGATGGAGCTGGCTTGATAAGGTCAATTCAAAGGTTCATGGTACAACCCATGAAGTACCCAAAGAGAGGTTAAATAAAGAGAACTTACAATCCCTGGATGGTAAGCCAGAATATATCGTCTACCAGACATTTACTAGGAAGGTTGCTAGAGATTGTTTTATTTCATTTCAGGCTAACAAGTATTCCGTACCATATCTGTATGCCGGAAGAGAAGCAATTATGAAGACATATGCCGGGAAGCTACAGGTGTTAATAGATGGTAAGGTAATCTGTGAGCATGAAATCTTAGCTGGAAAGAATAGAGTTTCTAGGAAAAAAGAACATTTCAAGGGTCTTCTGAAAGAGATTTTAAAGGAGGGGCAAACATCTTATCAGAAACTTCCTTTGATGAACTTCTCTGGAGAGGATATAGATGTAGAAAAACGTTCTTTGGATGTATACGACCAGATAGGAGGTGGATGCTGATGAGCCTAGCCTATGAGCGCCTCCAGGTCAACCTGGAAAAACTCAAGCTGAATACCATCTCGACAATTCTGGATAGTTACCTTGAGATAGCTGCTAAAGAAGAACGTTCTATTTTGGAGATCCTAGATCACTTAATGGAAGAGGAACGCCGTGCAAAAAATGCCTATGCTATCGAGCATAAGATGCGATTTGCAGGTTTCCCGATGAGAAAGACCCTTGATGAGTTTGACTTCAAATTCCAACCATCCATAGACAAGAAAGTCATCCAGGAACTTGCAACTCTTAGGTTTCTTTACAATAATGAGAATGTAGTGTTTCTTGGTCCTCCAGGTGTTGGAAAGACACATCTCGCTGTAGCTATAGGTATTGAGGCCATCAATGCTGGCCATACTGTCTACTTTGTCAATGCTAGTACAATGGTAGAAAGATTAAAGTCCGCTGTCAGAAAGGAAAATCTGGATGAAAAACTTCGGAATTATGCCAAGTTTAAATTGATCATCTTAGACGAGGTCGGCTACCTTCCTTTTGATACTGAAGGAGCTCATTGTCTCTTCCAGTTAGTCTCCAAACGGTATGAGAGGAGTTCTATGATGTTCACTTCCAACAAGTCCTATGGTGAATGGGGTCAGATATTCCAGGATCAGGTTATTGCTGCTGCAGTTTTAGATAGGATTCTTCATCATTGCACTACTGTGAATATTAAGGGAGAAAGTTACAGGCTTAAAGACAGAAAAAAATACGGTTTGATGGAAACCAAGGAGAAATAAGGAGTTGTTTTGATTATGTCTGAGAAAGAAATCTATAAAAAGGTGGGGCAATTTTCAATTGTTAAAAGTGGGGAAAATTCAGCTAGTATTGACAACTGCAAAAAGTGTTTTACGATAAGGATGAAAAAGAACTCAGACCCTCGACTAAATCCAATCCACGAACATGGGAGTTGTATTCATGGTGGGAAGGTGATAGAGAACTGGATGAAAGCGACATGGAATCCAGTAATATGGAGTGGATGTCAATTCGCTCAATCGCCTGGGCAGCCAGACTGAAAGACGGTAGTCACATTCCTGACAATCATCTGCCCCCTATCTACGGGAAATCCCAGGTCATTGATTTTGAATCAACTAATCAGCCTGAAGTGTTTAAGGTTGAATGTGCAGTGGAGATAGAGGATATCTGGGATATAGATTATTCCACAAATCTTAATTTATTTTACAAGTTTAATGACGCTGAGACGGGTAAATGGACAGAGGATTGGTACTTGTATGAGGATAGTGTCTGTAATGAACATTGGGACGAAAAAGAGCATAAACCTTGGGAATTTGAATTTGATGTTAATAAAGCAAACGGATCAGGGGAATACAGGTTTCATTCCAAGCTTTTTGTGTCCTATAAAGATGCGAGTTATTATTGGGAGCCCACGCCCCCGGATTATGATGCTGAATGTTCTGCTGGGGTTACAGGATCTGCCTACATGGATTGGACCCCAGTGGGACCTCTGGTCAACCAAGAAATCAAATTTAATGATAAATCCGTGTCAAATAATGCCATTGAATCGTGGCAATGGGACTTCGGAGACGAGAACACCTCAACCTCGCAGAATCCATTTCATTCTTATACACAGGATGGAAACTACGCGGTTTCCTTAAATGTGACGGATAATGAAAGTAATTTTTATGTAACCACCCGGAACATTACGGTTTATAACAACCATCCCTCTGCCCAGTTTACCTGTACAACGGAATACATTGGGATAGGCTCTGACCCCAGGAGGATCGCTGGCGGCGTGTCAAAAACCGTTTCCTTCCAGAGTTACTCGACAGACCCGGACGGGGAGATATCCAACTCCACTTGGGATCTTGGGGATGGAAAGAAGGGTTACGGTCAGATGATTAACCATACATACAACGTCAGTGATTTTTACACTGTATCTCTGAAGGTAAAGGATGATGACAATTCAACGGATGAGTCAGTGCTTCAGAATGATCTGCTGGTGGTAAATGCAGTTGTTAACGGCGGTCTGCAGTCAGATGACTTGGTTAATTTCACGTGGAATTCCGTTCAAAAAGCAATGGATAACCTGACTACTTGTGACATTTTATACATCCTTAATGGAACTTACAATGAAAATCTGATTTTGAACAAGTCAGTTTTTTTATATGGACAGGATTGTACCGGAACGATCATCAATGGCACGGTAACCATGATGAATCCTTTTGATCATGAACTGGTTGAAAACGGGGATTATGACGGTATTGTAAACATGAGCGGCAATAACCTGCTGTTTCATTTCAACAATGACACGGGTTACGGAGAGGATTATCCAGGTGAAGGCGTTGTGGTTGATTTCTCAGGTGAGAAAAACAACGGTTCGATTTATGGCGCGTCGTGGAAGGATTCATCCTTGAAGGGACCTGGTGCATTGCTGTTTGACGGCCAGGACGACTCCGTTAACATTAGTAACGTCGCCGCTCTTTCAGGTGAGAACGTCACTGTTTCATCGTGGATCTACTGGACTGGCGGCTCGGGCGTATGTGACCCTGTGCTCTCCCAGTCGAACGGTTCAGATGGTTATATGTTATATGTCAACAGCACGGACGGCAAACCCGCGTTCAGGTTGGACGGCACCGAGGTGGTTTCCTCAACTAATGTTTCCGTTGGCTGGCATCATCTCGTTGGCAACCATAATGAGACATTGCTTAGGATTTACGTTGATGGTGTACTGAAAGGCTCTCAACCAAAGACTGGTTCTGGTTCATCTTTTGATGCTTATGTTGGTTTTGATAATGTAAGCAATTTTTATAATGGAACCATTGATGAGATTGCAGTGTGGAACCGCACGTTTTCTGACGAGGAGATTTTGGTTATGTATCAGGCTAATTACGGGGCCTGCCTGGATAATTTTGAGATACGTGATAGGGAACTTGCGGTTATTCCATGTAATCATTCCGTAATTAAGAACTGCAGGTTGATTAATAACTCAGTGGGAATTGATCTTAATGACACTTGGGATGTGACTGTTGAAAATTGTTATATTTTTGGTAGTTCAATTGGGATAAATGTCTCTAATGTTTATCCTGGGATGTATGACAGGAACTACATCATCAATGTTACATCTGTTGATTCATCTATCGGGGTTCAGGTGAACTCTTCTTCTAACCTGAGCATAGCTTCATCCTATTTCAACTGCAGCGGTTACAGCATACTCTTCAACGTAACCAGCTGGGATGGCACCATATTTGTCGTGGAATCGGAGGCCTGGGGTAATGTGGCACCCGATATTCCCTGCAGGGTTTATAATGGACCTACTCTGGGTGATCCCGGTGTCACTTATACTTATAAGTCAAAGACCAATGATTCCAACGGCGACCAGTTGTTTTACTTGTTTGAATGGGGGGATGGTAGCACCAGCGGGTGGCTTGGCCCTTATTGGTCAAATGTGACCGTTGAGGCGTCGCATTCGTGGGCAGAGGAAGGTGGTTATTTCATAACTGTAAGTGCCAAGGACGCTATCTTCAATGAGAGCAACTGTTCCGAGCCGTTGCTTTTTAGAACCGAGAATCTGTCGCCGTTAATCAATTCTGTTAATCAAACTCCTGGCACGGTTGGTTTTGGTTTTAACGTCACGATCACCGTGAATGTCACCGATAATAAAACCAGTAACTGGAGCGGGATCAGAAATGTAAGTGTCAATGTCACATTCCCGGATAATACATCGGCTAATTACTCCATGAACTATTCGGGAAATAACACTTATGAGTGTGTTTTTGACAGTTCGTGGTTAAGGGGTCAATATAACTATACCATCTGGGCGGTCGACAATGCCTACAACACCAACAGCTCAACAGGTTACAGTTTCAATGTTTCATCTCAGGCGAATATCTCGGTTTGTTCATTAGAGGATGTTTATGAGGATAACGAGTTGATTTTGCTTACGGATCCTCCCAGTGGCAACCCACCTTTGGTCGGATACGAGCTGCTGAATGACGGCGATGTTCTACACATTTGGAATAAGTTTGATAGTTACTATTTCGACACTAACAGCGGAATGCAATTTTCCAACCATTTTAACGAGTATTGGTCGCATAATGTGTTGATGCTTGGATATTATAACAATAATGAGTGGAATCTGATATATCGTACTGATGAATTGAGTGGATTCACCAAGAATGTTAACACTGATAATGAGACGTATGTAAATGTTACTTTATGGAAAAATTTAGAATATAAAGGGTATGATTTCTGTCTTGCTATTAGATATTATTTGGGGATTGATGACAATGAGTTGACGGTAATTCCATACATCAAAAACATTGACCAGAGCGATATCCCCTATGTTTTAGCTTTTGGCTGGGAGATGAAGGATATACAGGTTGACATGACCGAGTCCAATGATTATATCTATGTAAATAGGACTATGTATTATCTCAATCAGACATTGAACAATACATACACTGGTTTATTGGATCCAGAGTTTTATCTGACGGAGAATATTACCAATATTACCAGTAAGTCCCTGTATTTGAAATGGAATGAATCATTAAATTATAAACTTCATGTTAAATCACGGGATGGACAGTACAACGCCCCAACAACTCTGTTTGTTAGGATAGGAACCTTGGATTCAGGGCAATCCAAACAAACAAAGATATATTGGTACGATGCTAACCAAGAAATTTATCATTTTAACAGCCATGACAATAAGGAATACTGGGCAAATAATCCCAGCTATATGGTCGATGGAAGCACGTCCAACTTCGCATCAACCTCAGTGGATGGTCAGGTTGAGTTGTGTAATGGCAATACTTGCCCCGGAGAGGATCTTGGTACAATCTCAAAAGTGGAACTAAGGGTCCATGGATATTACTCGGGCGATCAACGTGATATTATTTTTCGACCTGTATTTGATGGAGTTATAGACGGAAGCGATTATTATTACCAGGCAACCACTACACCATCTTGGTCTCAATGGTTCGAAATAACAAATTATCAAATAACATAGCCCCTGTTGTATCTGGTCCTGTTCCTACTGATGGGAGCACCGGTGTATCAACGAAACCAGTTTTAAATATAACAGTTGCTGATAGTGACGGGAATTTGATGAATTTAACGTGGTACACAAATTCAACTCCAAGTTCATCGACATTACGACCTAATGCCAATGGCAGTGCAACCCAGTTGGATAGATATCCCAGTAATCTTAGTGCAAATTATAAATGCCTAGATGAAGTATCATTTAACGACACAGACTATGTGAAGTGGAACGGAACTTACTGGAAAAATGACACATATGCAATTCAGAACCATACCAGTGAAACGGGTATGATTAACAATGTAAATGTAGTTGCCCGCTGTGCCCGGATTGACTCTTGGAAAGGTGCCAATATGTCCAGTTTTGCAAAGATTATCATCAAATCCGGAGGGAGTTGTTATGATAGTAAATTGTTTACTCCTTCAGTTAATTATTCAAATTATAGTTACACATGGACGTTTAATCCAGCAACTGGAAATGCATGGACATGGAGTGATATAGACAATCTAGAAACAGGGATAGGTTTTTTAGGTAATCAGGGAATCTCAAGATGCAGTCAGCTTTATGTGGAGGTTAATTATACAGATCCTTCATCTTCATGGGTTGCTTTTGGTACTAATAGTAGTATAAATAATGGTACATATCATCAGACTTTTACTAATGGTTCAGTGAATGGCCGCTGGTGGTTCTGGAAGGTGTATGTCCATGATGGTAGGACGGGTGTTTATAGTGATATTTTCAAGTTCTATACCGGCTGTGAGTCGAAAATCGAAAATACTGGTTCTACAAACATAAACGGATACCTGCTGACTCAGGTACAATGGTATAATAGTTCTAATAGTACATGGGAAGGGGTGGATGATACTGTTAACGAAACCACCCCTAGAATAATAAACAGCAGTGAGCAGCTTGGTTTGGACACGGTTTTCAATGGTTTAGTTGACACAAGTGATCTATCAGATTATGGAAATGGAACTTATCGGATTTATGCTGCTTTCAGAGACCCGGATGGCAATGTACTGATTTGCGACGATGAAACCGAGCTTGAAGCAACATATGAATTCACGATAACCTATTGATAAGCTGAAAATCAATATTTTATAAAAAAGTCAGGCAATCAATAGCCTGATTCTCTATATTTTTTGTTTGTTGTTTAAGTCTTTCAGCACGTTATCAGGAGAGTAATAAGTTTTATATAAGTGGAAAAGCAAATTAAAAACTGAAATAATAGCTGTAAGTATATAGATTTTAAAAAATTAGATATCATTATATACTATAATTTCAAATTAAAAAGTCCCCTATTGTAAAAATAAAATTTCAGTACAGATATCGATCAATGTGTGAAAAAAAATTTTTAAATTTTAATTAATAATAAATATAAATAAAGGAGAAAAGAGGGTATTAATTTAATATCCACCCATCTTTAAACTTGGGTCACCAATAAGTACCCATTCTTCGATAGTTTTTCTGTCGTGACTTTCAGAGTTTACTTTACCGATGATGTTGACGTAATCAGTTATTGCCTGACTATGTGCGTTTCCTACAGTTTCTTTACTTTGATTGACATAAGCGTCAAAGAATCTAGGTTCAATCCAGCCGCCAAGACCTAAGGTGGCCCCATCGTTTCCGTATCCCCATCCAAGACCTGTATTACCCATTGTAGCTATTGATCCACCACCTCTAATAAGTAAAAGATGTGATGCCCAATCACTGGGTACCCATTCTCTTAACCAGAAATCTCCATATGGATAAGACATTCTAATATAGTTATAACCCTCTGTTAAAATTCCCATTATAAAGTTCATAAAAGTGACATTGAACTGGGCGTTGTGACAACCACCTACAACAACAACTGGAAGCATATCGCCATTTCTTAAAAGTAACATATTCCTTCGTCCTAAGCCATCAACCATTCCTTCTTCAGATGTTGCATCTGGTTCAAAGTTGCCCCAATAAGCAGGGTTTCCATGTCCGGCAAAATGAATGAAACCGACACCCTTTTTGAAAGCCTCTCGTATATCCTTAGGTCCTGCGAAATTACCATTTGACGTCCAAAGTCTTTCAAAAGTAAAACCTATTTCTCCTAATAATCCTTCGGTAACCGCAGTCTCCAATTCACCTTCATAAAGGCCAGGTATAGCCCATTCTGCGCGAGCCGGTGGAATAGTATCTCCAGATATACCAACAGCATTATAAAACCATGAGCCAAGTGTTGTAGTTTCGTATTTGATAATCTTATCCACCACAACCTCTGCATTCTTAGAAGATCTGACTGGAATCCTACCGACAACAACCTCAGGGATATAATCCATTACATCTTTATAAAATCCATAAAATTCTGCAAAGACGTTATTTCCATTGCTATCCCAATCGTCAAAGACTGTATTATTTTCAACAATTTTATATATGTCAGCATAATAAAGATCAGTAGAATAACCATCTTCATATTCAGATAGATCATCACAGTTACTTCGTCTTTCGGGTATATCCCATTTCAAAGTTTGACCTTTTCTACCTCCAAAAAGTAAAACATAATGTATCCCCCAATCCTCAAGCGCATCTTTTATAAATAATTTAATCTTCTCCGGATCGTCTCTACCTGAGGCGTATTTTGAATCAGAAAGTATACTTTCTACAGTTTTTACAGTAGTGTCTATTCCAACAGTTTTTTTATGATCCGCTAGTTCTTGTGCATATGTTTGATATTTTTCAGCAGTGATTATAACCATGTCATATATATCAGGAAACACAACAGGATTTGCTGGTGGTTGATATTCCACTTTTATATCAATTTTTTCTGAAACATACAATGTATCTTGTACAGGTGAATATTGAACAGGATAACATCGTACAGTAAGATATAAAACAATATCTTCACCGTTTAACCCCACAGCTTTTCTAACACTATAGCGTTCTTCAGGATACAAAGCATTACTTAAATACACCTTTTCATCAACAACGTTCCCTGAAGCTTGATAGGATACAGTAGGTAACAAAGGCACTGGTTCTGGTGCAGGCATTATCTTTTTAGACAAAACATATTCCTTCACACCAGAAAACTCTACATCTACATCATTAATTATTGTACCCAGCGGATAAGTATACACATGTGTAACAACTGGTAGCATTGGCTTTCCAGTTTCCATGTTTATAGATGTTGCTTCTTTAAAATTTACATTTAGATAATTATTTGTTTCCTCAAAAACAGGTTTAGAAATTATAGTAGTGTTTTTGTTCAATTGTGTCTCGTCTGTCTGAGTTAAAGCAGCTGCTCCAATTCCAGATAGGAGTAACACTCCCACTAATACTATTGGTATTATTTCTTTCATATTTAATCCCCATTTATACTTATACTTTGATAGTATATAAAATTAACTAAAAAACAAATAAAAAATAGATTTACTATCTGTTAAAATTTAAAAAATAAAAATAAAAAAAAGAGGTAGGTGTTGCAGTTAAAGCAAACTTAAGAAGAATATTTGTCTTCCTTCTTCCATTCTTGAATCAGAAGAACCCTCATTACAGGTTACTGTTACCTCTACTTTTAATGGACCAACGCCAAGTATTAGTCCTGTTTTTAATGTAATTTTATCTCCAGATGCAAGTGTTTCTCCTGTAACTGCCTTGTCTTTCTTGATAAGTCCTAATATTCCACCAGTTACCTTCATAGATGCTGCAACACTTGTTGCATCAGCAGCACCAGGAACTGCAGTGTTTTCTATTGTTGCTTTTACGCCAATACCACCTTTTAATTCTGTTATCTCAAGTACTGGAGGTGCTGTTCCTACTAGTGCAAAGTAGACACTGTCATCAGTTTGTGTCCACCATGAGGCACCTACCGGACAAACATCTGAAGCACCGCGCTCTTCTGGAACATTATCATTCTCAATTTCATCAATTGCTTCAATAGCACTCCAAGTGACTCCGCCGTCTTCAGTTTTGGTAACATATACTTTACCATCTTTTATAAATGTACAGATTGCTTTATTTGCCTCTTCATGAACAACTTTTGGATTTACACCATCTTCCGCAATAAGTACTTCTGAGACGCTAGCTAGACCGTTTGGTGAATAATATGCGTAAATATCACCTTCTCTTTGTGAGACAATAATTACATTATTGTTTAGTGCAGAAATATCAAATAAAGTGTCATTTCCCTCAGTGGTTATTATTCCATTAGGACCAGTTGTATGTTGCATTTGTGAATTCCAAACACCATACCTGTATGTAAACCAGAATAATTCTCCTAGAGAATTAGTAACCGTATATCCTAGTTTAGATACCGGATCTATATCAAAGCTTACATAATCGGCATCAGCCTGACTTGGGTACCAATGAATCCATCCTTGTCCCTCTAAACTACTTTGATAAATATGAACAGGTAAACCATCATATTCATCACCAGTATCACTGTTATAAAAGTCACAAATGAAAGAATGTCCACCATATGCCCAATCGTTTATAACTGGATCTGCGTCAACATAACCACCACATGATACATGATAGAAATCTGTCATATGATACGCATCATTTGGACCCCAGCTATCAAAGGTCCAATAAACAAGATTATAACCAGTAGGGTAAACAGTAGGGTCGGTTATATATATTTTATACATCGCAGCGCCCTCATAATCATCCTCGTGAGGTACCAAGCTAGCAATGAATCTTCCATCACCAGTATTATCTAACTCAGGATAGGATGGAGGATATGGAATATTCCAACCAGTAGCATCAGGTCCAAAGGTCGCCCCGCTATCTGAAGAATGAGTGAACCAAACATTTTCGGGATAACTAGTTATTCTGAAGCCAGCAACTATTGTTGCTCCCTCGCTCGCTACTGCATTATGTGAAGCACCCATTGCAATAATGCTAGCAGTAAGTGGAGAATAAGATCGTTCAAGATTTATAGATTCAAGGTTAGAATATGTATCAATTTTTTGACTGACCGCTTCAGCATCAATTATTCTAACTTCAAGGATTTTATTATTGTCCTCTGAGATCTGCATGACAGAACTTGCAGCCCCCGTAATCAACAGCCCTACAATAACCATAGTTATTGCACAAATTCCAAATCTTTTTTTCATATTTTTCACCTATACATATCTACAATTTATTCTTGGGTATTTAGACACCTCAACAGTGAGGCAATAACTTTTCCCCCAGTATGTTGAAATATATGAAATTTCTTCTACTTAAATGTTTCGTTTTATATATTTTTTTGCAATATAGATTAATTTAAAATTTAACAATTAAAAAAAATAGAATCATTATCCCGAAAATAATTTAGCAACTTTATCTACTTGATCTTTATGGGCTAATACAGTTACTTTATCACCAGAAAATAGTTCTACATCATCTGTAGGGATGATGAACCTATGGTCACGTTCAATTGCTACAATTAAGCTTTTTTTTGGAAGCCCAATTTTTTCAATTGTTTTTCCAGAAAAACGTGATTCTTCGGATACTGGAATTCTAAATATTTCAGCATGTTCACCTACACTCATATATTCTTCAATTGTAGGATGCTTTATTGACTTGTAAAGATGCTCAGCCATAACTATGTCAGGATTTTTCACCATTTTTACAGATTTTTCCATATACAATGGTTTGCTCTCTGACTGATTTACCACTGATACTAAGTGTTTAACCCCTTTATTTTTTGCAAGAGAAACTACTAAAAGATTTGTTGCATCATCGTTTGTGGTAGCAACAAGAACATTTGCCTTTTTTATTTCAGATTCATCTAATGTCTCTTCTTGAGTTGCATCAGCACATATTGCGACAGCATCATATTTTCTAGCTATTTCTTCGCACTTTGTTTGGTCTTTATCTATGACAATAACGTTATGATGTCCATCTTTAAGAGCAATTTCGGTTAGACGTTTACCAATACCACCTGCTCCGATAACAACAATGTACATTCAATATGCCTCAAAGGATATTATGCTAATTGGACTGGGTAAATTTATGTTTATTATTAAAAGTTTTGTACGATTTTAGGGTAAATGGTAACTTATTTAATGTGATTTCGTTATTTGCTTAATTAGTTAAGTTTAATATTTAATTATAATTTCATGTTATAGTTTATCATTATCAATTGATAACAATTGACATTAAAAATATATGATATAAAGAATAATTATTTTTGGTGTAATTTTAAATGAATCAATTATTTAATAAACTAAGTTTATTTACAAACTTAATTTGTTAATTATGAACTTTAATTTTATTTATCATGATAATATGTGTCACTATAAATAAAATTTTTTCATATTATTATTGATAGATAATTTCTATCACAAAAAACAGTGATTAAAATAATTTAATATTTTCAATGTATTTTAGAAATCATGTTAATTTTTATCAATATAGAATTACTTCACGTCTATTAAGAATATTTCTTATTGTAGTTGAATACCAACTACTTTTTTTGTTTTCTTTTGTATATCTTGTTGGTATTAGTTCATTATTAAAAATAGTAGCAATTTCACTGTAACTTTTACCTTTGTCCCTTAAATTTTTCATTTTAATGAGAACTTTTTGCTCTTCTGGATTTTCTACTAGCCGAGTATTCTTTTTTCTGTTGCCAACAACATCAGATACAATTGTATAACCATAAGGTGCCTGTCCAAACCATTCATTCTTCATCTTTTGTTTTATACCTATACGAATTTTGGATGCTAGCTGCCCTCTAAAAAATTCACTAAAAGCTGCCAAATTTGTAAGTGTAAATCGACCTTGATCGCTGTAAATATCTATATGTTGCAAATTGTGAATATGAAGTTTTACATTATGGTCCTGCAAATCATCCATTACGTTTAATAAATCTTTTGTAGATCTACTAAACCTATCACTATCCACTATACAAACACCGTCAAAAAGGCCATTTTTTGCATCAATAACCATTTCCTTAAATTTCTCTCTATTAAGATCTTTAGCACTTGCTTCCTCATAATAAGTTTTTACCCACTTCCATCCCATATCTTCTGCCCATGATTCTAGAGTAGATTTCTGTCCTTCTAGACTGTAGCCTTTTGTTTGCTCTCCAATACTCACCCGAATATAAAACGCCACCTTATAATTTGACATTTATCATCTCCCACGTATATGACCATCTCATGTATATGAAAAGTTTTACTTAAATTTTGTTACTCGAAAGAGTTACTTTCGGTCTACCAAAGGTAACCATTTAGAACCTATTTTGCTAGTTTTTGTGCAGGAGACCCCCCACGCTGAGCAATAATATTTTGAATTTCGTTAAAATCAAACTCAGAAATTATTTTTTCGTGATCACTTTTATTGATATATTGTTCCCAATGAAGGTACCCACAATAAGTCGGATTTTTAAGTATCGTAGAAATGGTCTTTTTTGCCCAAATACCCCCCTTTTTCGTTGGAATTTTACTATTTTGCAGCATTTTTGCTATTTCTCCCATAGATTTTCCTTCTTTATACTTGGAGTAAATATCTTTTACAACCATTGCTTCTTCTTGGTTTATTTGTAGAATTCCATCATTATAGTTATAACCATATGGTATATTGAAACCCAACACGCCACTTGCCATCCTTGCTTTTTGTGCCATTCCATCGTAAACACGTTCACCAATTTGTTCTGATTCTAATTGTGCAACAAGTTGAAGGATATTCATAACAAAACGACCCATCGCAGTAGAGGTATCAAAAGATTCACTCATCGAGACAAATTCTTTATCATTTTTATTAAGAAATTCCATCATGAGCATGAAATTTTTTGAATTTCTATGGATCCTGTCCATTTTGAAAACTAGAAGTAGTTCCCATTTGTCTAATTCTTCCATCATTTTACTGTAAGCAGGTCGCTTAACATTTCTTCCAGAATATCCGTCGTCAACGTACTCTTCTGCTATAATCCAATCTCTAGCTTTACAGTAGGATTTGAGTTTATCTAGTTGTGCGTCTAATGAGAAACCTTCTTTTGCCTGATCTTCTGTAGATACTCTAGTGTAAATTGCCGCTCTTACAGGTTGTGCATCCATCTATTATTCTAAATTTAGTTGGGGGTTATAAGAATAACCAATGATAAATATTATCTATCAAACTTTATATCAAGTGTGCTAGACAAGTTATATCAATATAGTAATTTAAATTATGAGTCATGTTAACATTTTTATTATTTGTTAATGTTAAATCTTAACAAATTAATTATATAACTTAACAAACATTTCAAAATTAATATTAAGATTTAATCTAAACTAAATGCTTTGCAATTTGCAATAAAATTTTGCTTTTAGCATCTTTTTTATCAACTAAAATTCTACCGTCTTTTTTAAAAGGATGAGAAGGATGAGAAGCAGATTTTTCCAATACTGGGTGTAAACCAAGAGATTTTGCTGCTTTTGCAATACTTTCAATATTTGGCTTTTCAACAGCATATTTTTTTGAGATTTTCCTACCATTTAGCCTTGATATAGATTTATCAAAATATATTGGCCATATAACGTATTTATCATCATCTTTAGAGACCATAAAATATCACTGTATTTATTTTGTAATTAATACAGCGTTTATATTGCCACTTTGTCCTGGTCTTGAAGTTATTTTTGCTTTTCCAATTTTTGTTTCAATAATAGCTCCTTTGTTCATTATGTTTCTTCTTACATAGTGAATATTTGCTTGGTTTTCTACAACAGATATTATTTCTGTTTTTGTTGTTTTACCGGATTTTGGATCAACAACAAAAGCAACATCGGAAGTCATAATCCTAATTTTTTGGTTCCTGCCCCTTGTTCTAACATTCTTTACTTTATTCTTTCCAATTGTTGTAAGATGTTGCTCTCTACCTATTTCTGACTTTCTTTTTCCTTTTCCATGTTAGAATATTTATAACTTTAATTTTTTTAAAATTGATAGGTTATAAAACATCTATTATTCAATCCATCCTGGCGCTATTTGAGCAGTTATGTCAACAGCTTCTAAATAGACATTAACAATTGGATTAACCGGTGGTGAATTAAAATTTATAGTTACATCATTATCGGTCCTTGTGATCCAATAGTTTTCACTTGTTCCATATATTAATCCTTTTTTGATGAATGAGCTGTTGATATAAGTATGCCAAGCGTTTGGATAATTTGTTATAATATTGATTTTTTGAATGCCGGTAATGTTAGTAATATTAGTTTTTGAGTAATTGGTTTGAATTGGATAGGTTCCGAAACCACTAACAGATTTTTTTTCTCCACTTGCTTTTATATTAGTCAAAGTAAAAGATATATTTACCTGTTCGTAAACGGTATCGTAATTAACAAAAAAAGATGGTCGTATAAATACTACATTTCCTTCTGCTTGGCTTGATATTATTGCTCCGGCTTCATATATGTATGATTGATCAAGATAATATGAATTTGATGAAGTATATTTTATAATTCCTGGAGAATATTCATACCATGTTGTTGCGTTTTTAGTAAAATTTATTATACATTCTTTTTCTGTAATTCTTAGAAAACCAAATGCTCTGCTGCTAGAGAAAAATGGTAGTTCTTTGTTTCCAAGAGTTATTGAAGTGGTTATTGGAATATTTTTTTCAGTTGCTGACTGTGTGTCAATTGCGAATTTTAATAAAGCAAATTGATTTCCAACATCTTCTAAATGTTCTGCCTCCAGTTGCTCCATCCAGTTAGGGACAAAAACAGTTTGGAAGATTAAAAATAGTGCTAGCAAAAGTCCTACAAGTAATACCGCTACAACAACGCCAACTACAGCTTCATCATTTTTTCTAATTTTTTTTAAATTTGCAGAGAGTCTTTTCATCCTTCCTTCCTCTTTTTTTTTATTTTTTTAAACTATGGAAAAGTAGATGCTAATTCAGTATAATGTTGGTTTATGTCAACTGAATTCATTTCTGTCCTCCAGAGGACTATTTCGTCTACTACACTACTAAGCCATCCAAAATATAAGTTGTTGTTGTTGGTTTTTATAGTATCGCTATAGGATGTTTGGCTTTTTAAATTACCATTTACATAAAGTTTCATTTGATTTGATCCAGCATTTTTATTATAAGTTAGTACTATATAGTTAAAATCTGATGAAATAGGTGCAGTAAGTAGTTTACTCCCTCCAGAGCTTCCATAAATATATGCAAAGATGGTTGTTGAGTTAGCATCTATTCTATATGAATTGCTTCTTGCAAAAATATATCCAACTGTAGGAGTATATTTAATTTCTATCGTGTTAATTATGCCATCGGAGTAATAATTTCTATATGTTATAGCAAAAATGTCGCCGCTTATATGGATGATCCTACAGTCATAAGTGTACCATGAATAAAACTTGTAATTACTGTCTACAGAATTGGTTATGTCCCCCTTTTCTCCTATTCTAAATGTTTTGATATATCCATGGTATGATGGTCCGGTATATGCTATTGCAAAAACCCGTTCTTTAATATGAATTATATCTGGTTGGTATCCATAAGAAGTATCAAATTCTAAGGAGTCAATTACACCGCCAACAATTGTTCCATTTCCATCAATTTTAACGGTTTTCACCCAGCCATCTGAATCAGGACCCATATAGGTTATAGCAACGATATCGTTTGTGACGTTAATTATTTTTGAAAAAACACAATAAGATGTTTCAAACTCTAAATTGTCCATTCCAGTAGTAGTTATTACTCCTGTATTTGTGATTTTAACTGTTTGTAAATATCCATCATCGCCACTACCGGTGTAGGCAATTGCATAAATTTCTCCTTTAACATGAATGATGTCGGGATAATAACAGTTTGAACTGTAAAACTGTTTTGTATCCATACCAGCAACGATAATTGCTCCGGTATTGGTAATAGTGACTGTTTTTACATAACCACAATGTCCTGGACCCCTATATGCAATTGCATAAATATTTCCTTCCACATGTACTATATCAGGTCTAATACCTTGGGTTGATTCAAAATCTAAAGAATCAACAACTCCTGTAATGATTCCATTGCTGTCAATACCCACAGTCTTTATGTATCCATGCCAACTTGAACTTTCGTAATTTGAATAAACAATTGCGAAAATATCTCCATTTATATGGATTAACATTGGATCTAAAACTTCACCTAATTGAAATTTATAACTGTCAATAATAGAATCATTTATTGATCCATCATTATTTATTTCAACTGTCCTTAAATAACCATCATCATAAAAACCTCTAAATGCAAGGGCATAAATATTATTATTAATATGAATGACATCTGGTAGTTGGCAGTCAAAAATACCAATTTCTGAATAATCGATTACTGGTTTAGAGATTATACCGTTATTTGCTATCCTGACTGTCTTTATAATCCCATCATCATCAGCACCTCTATAAACAATCGCATAGACGTCATTTTTCACTCGAATAATACTTGGCTCGTAACAGAAGATTGTATCGAATTCATAGCTGTCAATTATTCCTTTATGAATTGTTCCATTGCTATAGACTTTAATAGTTTTTAACCATCCGTCATCATCTGGTCCCCTATATGCAACAGCATAGATATCTCCGTCTAAATGTATTATACTTGGTTCTCTACCATAACCACCTATACCAGAATCAAATTCATACGCGTCAATAACTTCATTTCTTATCGAGCCGTCATTGTATATTTCTACCGTTCTTACGGTTCCTGCAGACTTAAAACCGCCATAAGCAATAACATAAATATTGCCATTAACAAGTGTTATATTAGGTTCAAAACCATCAAATATGTCAAATGGGAATTTACCCTTATATGCTCCATCAAAATGATCTGCTGCGACAATTTGACCGTCATTTTGTATCTGAATTGTTCTTAGTTCTCCGTCTGAATCAGCGTTACGGTAAGCAATAGCGTAAATATCTGAATTAACTTTAATCAAATTTGGTTCTTCTGAGTATCCGGTGATTGCAGTATCATAGCATATTGAACTTATACTACCAGTTATTTGCCCACTGTTTTCGATACGAATTGTTCTAAGATATCCATCATAACCTGGCCCTGTATACCCAACTACATAAACAGTATCAAAGATATGATAAATATGAGGTTCCTTATATGTTGAATCAAAATTAAAAGTATCTTTAGCTAAATTGTTTATTATTCCGTTATTATATATTTCTACTGTTCTAATATATCCTTGATCGGATGAAGTTCTAAAAGTAATAGCAAAAATATTACCATCAATATGGATTATATCTGGATCGTAACAATCTCCTGAGTAAAATTCCAATATGTCAATTAAAGTGTAGGAAATACTACCATCATCAGCTATCTCAACAGTGACAATAAATCCATCATTGCCATCCCCTTGACATGCAACGGCATAAATATCGTCATAGACATGAATTATATCGGGGTCGTATATGTTGAATATTCCAAATGAGGAACTATCCACAACAGGACCTGTGATTTTTCCATAATGTCCCTCGCTATTTTCCAATGGTTTCATCCATGCTTCTATTGTAATTTCATCTGTAATATCTAAACTAAAATCGTCAGGTACCATTACATAGTCATCAATTCCATCATAAGTAAGAGCGGTATTATTTACCAGCGTTGTCCATTCTGGTCCATTATAAAGTGTACCGTGATTATTTCGTCCTGAAGAGTCAACAGCAACAGTACCACTGCCTGTATTAAAATGCCACATTCCTACTAAAACTCCTAAAGTTTTGAAAGTATAAACAACATCTTCTTCGGTTTTATTATCGTATCTAAGTTGAGCTTTAAAGTAATATAATGTTTCTGGTGTAAAACCAGTAACTATTAATCCGTATGAACCTTCGCCTGATTGACCAACAAACCAGGATGTATAATTCCAGTCACCTGAAATCTCCCTATAGGCAAACCTTAAATCTCCAGTGTAATTTGCTCTAAAATTATATTCCATCCAAAGTTTTGCTCTATCACTTTCAATGTTTGTAGCAGCTTGTGTAAGAACGTAAGGGAATTCGAAAATTTCTCCCTCTTGAAGAGTACCAGACATCACAAGTGAATCAGTATTTCTATCAATTATTGCAGCTTCTACTTGTAAACCAGTAATATCTATACCGATAGCAGTTGAGCTGATAACTAGTCTTTCACCTACATCCCATAAACCATTACCATTTTTATCTTGTAGATAAGGACCTACTGTCATGTTCATCTTTTGACCAGCAACAGATAAGAAACAGATAATAGTATCAGAAGGCAATGATTTTCCTCCACGATTTTCAAAAATTATATTTTTTCCTTCAGTTGTACCGGCAATATAAACCGTTGGAGGATTTTCGTTAGGATTTAAAGACTCGTTTATTACAAAAACATAGACAACAGTAAATAGTGAAACAGCCATAGCTAATAGCAGTACAGTACCAATTATTTCAGAGATTGCTTTATTTGCCATTTTTTTATTCATTGATATACTCCTCAACCTTGCACAATTTATACTCTCCGATTAATAATATAAATATATTTTGCGTGAAAACGTCAAAATGAAAAAAATCCTGACAGACGACTCCAAGACAAAGATTGCATTACTTATCGAAAGTATCCTTGGTTCTATCAATATTTTTTCCATATTTCAACTCTAAAACTGATTTATACACCTAATAATAATTTAAAAGCAATCCAACTCACAAATACCAGAACAAAAACATGTTTAACGGATGAAGAAAAATTCCCATCTTCAAATACTCCTGCGACTAAACCTGATCCCAATCCTTGAAGTATTGATGCATAATAAAATATGGGTAGAATATCCTCTTGGTTAACACCACCACCCCCCATTGCACCCTGAAGACCTGCAGTGCTAGAACCTGTCATTGATGGAATAAAACTAGTGCACAATATCGCTATTATTGCTAGGAATACAAATGCAGCGACATAGATGACAACAACATACGATGCCATGTTAGATTTCCTCTCAGCCTCAAGCATTTTGATTTCCCTAGCATCTTTTGCAGCTACATCTAATACATCCGCTACATTTCCTCCACTTTTACTTGCTTCTATAATCAGTGAGATTGTTCTTTTAATAGACCTTGTTTGAACTCTCTCTGAAAAGGAAATTAAAGCATCTGTAACACTACTTCCCCACGAAACCTGTTGAGAAATTTTTTGAATTTCAGGGGTGAGAATTCCATAATTGCCTTTTGAGGCAAATAAAATTGCTTTTGTAAAGGTCATACCTGCTCGTCTGGATTCTGCAAGGTCACGGACAAAATCTGGAAAGATAGTATCAATTTTATAGATTTTTCTTACACGTAAATATTCATACATTCCAAAAATGCCAGTGACTGATAAAAGTGCCAAAACTAAAAAATCTACTGCGGTAAGAAAAATAGTAAGAGCACCAACCATTGTAAGAATAGAAAGTATGACAAAAATTGAAGCAATTGCTACTGTAATTACTTTTATAAAAAATCGTGTAGATTCGCCAGAAAGTATAATTCTTTTTATGAAGTCTGGTTTTTGTAGATTTTTTAACATGATTATGCTCCCTGCGACATACTTTTTATTACTACTGCAAATCCAATATGAATTAGAGGAACTACCATAAAAATTAATACATAAAGAAAGGTGGCGTTGAAATCACCACTTATTATCATCATTAGAGGTATGACAATTAACAGCAATAATATCCCTGCTACAGCTGCTGTTACATAACTTTCAGCCATTATTCCTAGGCTTTCCAACATTTGTTTTTGCTGTTGTCTATTTTCCCACATATATTGATTAGATTTGTTCATAAAATAAGATTTTAAAGAACCACCAGAAGTAACAGTTACAATTACGCCCTGTAAAAATTCTTTAAATTTCCTAGAAGGTGTTCTTTCAATATTTGCTCGAATTGAAGAAATAATATCTGTTCCCAACAAAGTAACATCTCTATAAATCCAAGACGCCTCCTCTTTTATTTCACCATATATTTCTTGTTTTGAAAGACTTTTAAAAATCTCTGTAGGGGTAACTCCTGCAGATGACATTGCTGAAATAAAATTTAGAGCATAAGCTAAATATAAATCAATTTTTTTTCCCCTTGATTTTGCTTTAGAACCAGGCAACATTAAAAAGATAAAATAAACAACAACACCAAGTAGAAAAGGAATAATCAAAAAAAACAAAGTAAGTCCAAAATCAAAATTAACACCCACCGAAGGTAGTATAACAAAAACCATAGTAGTAATAACAGCAAAAGAGGCAATTGTTGTCAGAATAGAATTAAGCATAATAAAAGAAAGATATGCTCCTGCTCTGATTTCCATATGAGCCGATTGTAAATCAGATTTTAACTTATCACTTGCTTTTCTTTCTGTAAACTGTCCAAACCATCTGTAGCCTATCTTATGATATTTATTTAGAGTAATTTTTATTCCTCCTAAATCTTTTGAAACCAATTTTTTTCTTAAGTGAGACAGTGTTGTATTGACTATTATTTGTCAAAATTTCTTCCTCTGATTCAAAATCATTAAACCGTTGAGGATTTTGCGCATCTATTGTTGTTTTTTTTTCCGTCATTATTGTTTTCCCTTTTCTGATTTTCTCTATTAATTCGTCTTGATTTTCAACATAACAAGATACAATTCTAGCGACTTCTTGGAATAATCTAATGTCATTTTTTCGCATCCACTGAAGTACTTCCACCCTTCGTTTTACTTCCTGCATTATTTCTTCTTTACTCATATCATATTGGGTTCTTATTCTCTCCAATATGTAGCTTTTCCCAGAATAGATGAATTTATCTTCAATTGGGTCCCAACGAAAAACCTCATTCATTAGTATTTCCTTTGTGGTAGGATCAATATCGACAATTTCAACAATCTGTTTACATCTTCTTACATGCTTATTTCCAAGCTTAGCGCTAACCTGTATGAAAACGATATCTAAGGATCTAAGCATAACTCTTGGAATATCTATTGGTTTCCCTTCTAACCTGTGAATAACAGCTTTTGGGGAGTCGGCATGGAAAGTTGAATAAGTGGTATGACCTGTAGCCATTGCTTGAAATAAAACATATGCTTCATGTCCTCGGATTTCTCCAACTAAAATATATTCTGGACGTTGTCTAAGAGCTGCCTTCATAAGGTCAAATAAGTCAATTTCACCAGCAAGTTTATCATGAATAACTTCTCCAAAACCGGAACGAGCTACTCCTGGAATCCAGTTTGGATGCGGAAGGTTAATTTCTCTAGTTTCTTCAATAGAAACTATTTTTGATTCTTTTGGAATGAACAGAGAAAGTGCGTTTAATGTAGAAGTTTTTCCTGCCGCCGTACTTCCCGCAATAAGTGCGTTAATCCCATTTTCGACAGCCATCCACATGTAGGCAACCATCTCTGGAGACATGGTATTATATTCAATCAAATCTGTTGCTGTGATTGGATCTGATCGGAATTTTCTAATGGTGAAGGTAGAACCTTTAGTTGTTATTGCTTTGCTCAGTGTCATCTGGATTCTAGATCCATCGGGCATTGTAGCATCGAGCATTGGTTCAGCAATTGAGATATGTTTTCCACATTTTTGAGCAAGTTTGATTACAAAAGCAGAAAGTTCTTCTTCATCATTAAATAAAATATTGCTTTTTAATGAGCCGTATTTTCTGTGGTATAAAAATACTGGTACTTCTGATCCATCACATGAGATATCTTCAATATTGGGATCTCTCATCAATGAATCGATTCGTCCATAACCTAGGAAATCTCTCTTGATATAGTATAGAAATTTCTTCTGAAGTAGACCGTCTATAATTATCTCATGGTGATATACCATTTGGTTTATTTGGTCAGAAAGAAAATTCTCCACATGAGAGGGTTCAAGTTCGTCTAATCGTATATCTATTGAATTTATTATTCTATCTTGAATATAGTTAAGTGTCTGAAGTTCATGATTATGTAATTGGGGTTCTATTATCTTATAGTACTGGTCAAGTGAAACAGTATCTTTTATTATCTTGACATAAGTGTAAGGTTCATAAATTGGATAGAAATCAAGTTCAATTAGATTCTTTTCTCCTTTGATTTTTTTCTTTCTTTTATTATTGGTTTTTTCTTTTTCTTCTTTAAGTTTTTTTTGCCATACTTCTTTTAGTTTTTCTTCTTGTAATTCTTTTTCTCTGCGCTCTTTGAGTTCTTTTTCTTTCTGTTTTAATTCCCAATCTTTTTCTGTTACAAGAATGATATCTTTGTCTTTAATTTCATTTTCTGTTTCTAGTTTCTTTATTTGTTCTTCTTCAATTTTCTTTTCTAGTAGATCTTTTTCTCTGCGTTCTTTAAGTTCTTTTTCTTTTTGTTTCAATTTTTCCTCTTGCTCTTTAATAAAGATATCTGTGTCTTTTTCTTCTTCCGGTTTTTTTAGCTCTTCTTCCTTTAGTTTCTTCTCTCTTAGATCTTCTTCTTTTATCTTTATGATTTCTTTTTGTTTTATTTCAATTTCCGATTTCTTTATAAATGAAACTAATCCTTTTTTTCCACAGTTGGTACATTGAATTACTAATTTTTGATTTGATTCACCTTCAATTAGATGTTTTGTATTACACTGTGGGCATATAGCAATTCTTTTAATCATGAATTAACCTTTATTTTTGCCATCGTCCTCTCTGGATTTTCAAAATACTGAGAAATCAAAGTCGCTACTTTCTTAAACTCCCTTATATTGTTTTTATTCATCCATTCTAATAATTTTGCTCTGTTTTTAATTTCATTTGTCATCTCTTCTCGACTTTTGTCCTTCTCTGCTCTAATGCGTTCTAATATGTAGCTTTTTCCAGAATAGATAAATTTGTCCTCTACAGGATCCCATCTGAATACCTCATTGGTGAGAATCTCTTTAGTAGAAGGATCAATATCGATGATTTCTATAATCTGTTTAACTCTTCTTGCCCTCTTATTTTTAATGCGTGAGATAACCTGGATACAAACAATGTCTAATGCTTGCAACATAATTCTTGGTATGTTAATTGGTTTTCCTTCTAGCCTATGAATAAGAGATTGTGCAGAATCAGCATGAACAGTGGAGTATGTTGTATGACCTGTTGACATAGCTTGAAATAGAACATATGCTTCTCGCCCTCTAATTTCACCCACCAATATATATTCTGGGCGTTGTCTAAGAGCGGCTTTCATTAGATCATATAAATCAATTTCACCAATTACCTTATTTCCAACAACCTCGCCAAAACCTGAACGGGAAACACCAGGTATCCAGTTAGGATGAGGGAGATTAATCTCCCTAGTCTCCTCTATAGAAACAATTTTTGATTCACGAGGGATAAATAATGAAAGTGCATTTAATGTAGAAGTTTTTCCTGCTGCTGTCCCACCAGCAATAAGTGCGTTAATCCCATTTTCAACAGCCATCCACATATATGCTATCATCTCAGAAGACATTGTATTGAATTCAATCAAATCTGGAGGTGAGAATGGATCCTCCTTGAATTTTCTAATAGTAAAGGTTGATCCCTTGGTTGTTACTTCAGTACTTAAGGTCATCTGAATTCTAGATCCATCGGGCATTGTAGCATCGAGCATTGGTTCAGCAATTGAGATGTGTTTCCCACATTTCTGAGCAAGCTTAATTACAAAAGCAGAAAGTTCATCTTCATCATCAAATTGTATACTTCCTTTTAATGAACCATATTTTCTATGATACAAGAATATTGGGACACCAGAACCATCACAAGAAATGTCCTCAATATTTGGATCGCGCATTAAGACTTCTAATTTATGTAATCCAAGAAATTGTTTTTCCAGAAAATAAACAATTTTATTTTTTAATTTTTCATCAATTATAATCATATAGTCGTCTAGAATTTGTTCTATCTTTTCTATAAGATATTTTCTCTCACCAGTTTGGTCTAAATCTGTTGTATTTATGGAAAATCCAGTTAAAGTTTCTTTTATAAAATCTATTATCTGTCCTTCCCGTTCTGATAAACCAACTTCAACTAAAATATATCTTTTATCTAATGTATCTTTTTCTCGAATTATTTCAACATAAGCAAATGGCTCTTGTAATGGATAAAAATCTAATTCTTCCCAACTCCCTTCAGAATAACCCAAATTTTTAATAGTGTTGAATTTCAGATCTTGAGCTTCATCAAAAAAGTGAACCTCATCACCAGAAATAATATTTTTTAATGAATATTCTTTTACTTCTGTAGAGACATTATTGAAATTAACATTTACTTTGTTGATAGTTGATTTAGTAGCATTGATATTTGTTTTTTCACCACTAGAATAGTTATTTAAATTATCTTCAAATGAAGCTCTTTTTTGTTCAGGCGTTATTGTTGCTTTTTTATTTTTAGTAACATTTTTGGACAATTTAAATGACTTTTTTTCTGGAGTATAAATATTTTGAAAAGGAGTTTTAATCCCTTTTTTTTTTTTGTTTAGGAATTTCTTTAGTTTGTTGAGTTGGTAAGGGTGGGGAGGTAATTTGATAATCCTTTTTTTTATCATCTAATTCTAAGTTATCTGCTGTTTTAATTTGTTGATCGAGCCATTTAGCTTCATCTGATGTTAAATTTTCTACAAATTCATCAAGATGCTGGATTTTTTCTCTTTTGAAATGTTTTTTTAATGTTTTTTTATCATATTCAATATCGGTTTCTTTGTTATTTTTTATTGATTTGGTACTTGATTTTTTTGAAAAAAAACCTTTTGTTTTATTTTTACTTTCTTTTACTTTTTTATCACCTATTTTTTTGTTTAGGAATTTCTTTAGTTTGTTGAGTTGGTAAGGGTGGGGAGGTAATTTGATAATCCTTTTTTTTATCATCTAATTCTAAGTTATTTGCTGTTTTAATTTGTTGAAATAATTCTTTCGTGTCTTCGATATCGGCTTTTTCAAAGTAATCTTCAGAATCAAGATTAGATACATTTTTTATTAAGAAATCTTTTTGCTGTTGTTCAGTTAGAATTTTATCGACATTAAGATTTTCAAAACTTGTTCTCTTAATTTGGTATTTTTTATCTTTTTCCTCCATATCCTTAATAAATGATTCGCCTTTTTCATTTTTAATAATTTTATCTATTTCTTTTTCTATCTCTGAATAATCTTTTGTTTGTAAGGAATACATTGATTTTTTATTTTTATAATCGTCTTTATTCAAAATATTCCTCCTTTAACTATGTAATTATTTTTATGCATCCCATCATCCCACTTGTTTTGCAGATTACTGAACCTATCTATCCTTAATTAATATTAGACAATTAGGTACATCTCATCCAGTAATTTTGAATAACTTATCTATATTTATATGTTTCTTTATATTTGATATATAACACTATCCAATGAAGTCTATTTTGGTTTCTTCAATTTCATTACTGCAGCAATAAGTCCTAGAGCGAATGGAAATAAGATAATATAATATATAAGATCAATTTTTCTGAGATATAAAGTGAAATCATATCCATAAAAGTACAATAATACTAAAGAAACTAAAACTATTGGTACCAAAATAGCTGAAATAAGTGGAAGAGCTTCTCTATTCATATTCCTCAATCCAATAATTTTTCAAAATTAATTAACAACAATTTACTATTTTTATTTATTGATGTTAAAATTTATTGATTAATAACTATAAAAAATTATGATATAATTTAAGAAAAAATCTTTAAAGGATAATTCATTACCCGCCTAAATAGGGAAAATCTTTGGATCAGAGAATTAAAGTAATTATCATGGGTGCTGCGGGAAGAGATTTCCATAATTTCAATGTTTATTTTAGAAACAACAATAAATATGAAGTTGTAGCATTTACAGCAACACAAATACCACAGATCTCAGATAGAAAATATCCCTCTGAATTATCCGGTGGTTTGTATCCAGATGGAATAAGCATCTATCCTGAAGATAAACTACCAGATTTGATAAAGGATAATGAAATCGATGAGGTTGTTTTCTCTTATAGCGATATTCCTAACTCTTATGTTATGGAGAAATCTGCGATTGTTAATGCTGCTGGTGCGGATTTTGTCCTTATGGGAACAGAAAAAACTATGCTAAAGTCTACAAAACCAGTTATTGCTGTATGCGCAGTAAGAACTGGTTCTGGAAAATCCCAAGTTTCAAGGAAATTATTTCAAATAATTAAAAACAAAGGATTCAAAGTTGCATCTATTCGTCATCCTATGCCATATGATCCAAATCTTGCGACTCAGATTGTTCAAAGATTTACCTCCTATGAAGATCTTGATAGATATAATTGTACTATTGAGGAACGAGAGGAGTATGAGCCTTACATCGAAATGGGAGGTATGATTTTTTCTGGAGTTGACTATGAAAAAATACTTCGTGAAGCAGAAAAAGAATCAGATATTATTATTTGGGATGGGGGCAATAACGATTTTTCATTTATTCGGCCTAATTTGTTAATAACTATCGCAGATCCATTCAGAGCAGGACATGAACTTTCTTATTATCCAGGGGAACTTAATGCACGACAAGCAGATACAATAATAATTAATAAGATAAATACTGCAAAAAAAGAAGATATTGAAACAGTTAAAAGTAATATAGAAAGAATAAATCCTAAAGCTAGAATTATCTACGGAATTTCAACAATTAATCCTGAAAATAAAGATCAAATTAGAGGTAAACGCGTTTTAGTGATTGAAGACGGGCCAACTGTCACCCATGGAGGTATGAGTTTTGGTGCAGGTAAAATTGCTGCAGAAACGTATAATGCAAAAGAAATCATAGATCCTAGAAATCATGCAGTTGGTTCTATAACTGAGACATATAATAAATACACACATTTATCAAACGTCCTCCCAGCTATGGGATATGGCAGAAAGCAGATAAAAGAACTTGAACAAACAATAAATAAAATTGATTGTGATGTGGTAATAAGCGGCACTCCAATTGATCTTAAAAGAATTCTTAAGATAAATAAACCTATAGTAAGAATAAGATATGGCGTTGGCGATGAAACCTCAAAAGAATTAGATGAAATAGCTGAAAATTTCTTAAAAACAAATAAATTACTTTAACTCTTTCCCAATAAGCACAAATTGTGCCAACAATGATTCTAATTGTATGTGAGAATTGCTTCCTTCAACTATTCTAAATTCTATTTCTCCAGTTTTTTCGACCATATGAATTTTGTCTTGATCAGGAATGGTAAGATCAAAGATTGTCCTATGGATTTGTTTTACAATGTCTTCTCCACTAAGTCCAAATTTTATTAGAAGATCATACAATTGATTTCTAGCAGCCATAAAATTACCGCTAAGAGCAGTATTAATCATTGTTTTTATATCCTCTGGTCTAGCGGTGGCTGATGTTTCATATAGAATATCTGCAGTGATTTTTTTATCAATTGATGCACCTACTTGAAGAGTATTAATAGCTTTTCTCATATCTCCTTTAGAAATAAAAGTGAGAGTCTCCAAACCATCAGATGTTATCTCTAATTTTTCTTTTGTTGCTATCTTCCGCATGTATTTTCTAATATCTTCTGCTTTTATTGGTTTGAAACGAAAGATTGCGCATCTAGATTGAATTGGTTCAATAATCTTAGAAGAATAATTAACAGAAAGAATGAATCTACAGATATGTGTATATTTCTCAATTGTTCTTCTTAAAGCAGCTTGAGCATCTGTTGTAAGAGAATCTGCTTCGTCAAGAAATATTATTTTAAATTGACTATCACCAATTGGAGCAGTTCTTGCAAAATCTTTAATTTTTCCTCGGATAATACCAATTCCCCTTTCGTCACTAGCATTTAATTCATAGAAATTTCGCTTCCAGATTTCTTCACCGAAAATTTCTCTTGCCAATGCTAAAGCTGCTGTTGTTTTTCCCGTTCCTGCTGGTCCGGCAAAGACTAAATGAGGGACATTTTTAGTTACCGCATATGCCTTCAGTCGTTCTACGATGTTGTCTTGACCAACTATGTCATTAAGTACTCTTGGCCGATATTTTTCAATCCAAATATCACTAGATGTATGGTACTCAGTACTCATTAATTCTCGAAACCAATATACGATTCCTATTCAATATATTTTTTGTGTTGATACATTACAAAAAACATAACTACCGGTTCCATTGTGATAAGTTGAGTAAAAAAAATCGTATATTTTTATAAATAAAATTTATTTTTTTACACAATATTTTAAGAGAAAAAATGCAAGTTTTTCTTTTATCTCCTTATTCTAACAATTTGTCCATTGTTGGAACTTTGTAGTTCCTTTGTAGTGATCCTTAATAGCGAGTTCTCTGAGCCACCACTAGTATAAACAATATCTTTTTCCATGACCTTTGAATCAATCAGAAATATTGCATTATATCCAAATGATGGTGTTCCCCCGCATGGATAACCTGTTTTTTCTAAGATTTCTTCTGGTGTAGCAATCCTTGGTCTCTCTATTTTTAATGTTTTTCCCACTCTTTTTGTACTTACTCTATCTTCTCCCATGACAATTGCGATTATAATATGCCCTTTTGAATCAATCAAACAAATATTTTTAACACAATCATTAGGATTTGCATTAACAGCTTTTGCTGCTTCTTCCACAGTGTGACACGATTGACTGAAAATAAGATGTTCACCCTGAATGTTATTTTCGTGTATAAATTTCTTTAATTTTTCTTCGTATTCAATCATAATTGTCTCAATTTATTGATATTTTAAAAAATTGTCGATTTAAGATGGATTGTATTGATAATTAAACAAAATTTAATTAAAAAAATAATTATCGAGATTACTACAACAATTTCAATATCTATGATAAATTTCATTAAGTAAATGATGTTTTACCCCCACAAGAGGCTTTAATGAAGTTCATACCTAATTCTGGTGATAAAAAAAGTATGCTCAATAAAATTGGATTAGAAAATATTGACAGTTTATTTTCTGATATTCCTAAAAATATTAGAATAAAAAAACTTAACCTTCCAGATGGATTATCACAACAACAAACCGAAGAGAAATTGCACGAAATTGGAAAAAAGAACAGATCTTTTGATATTATGCCAACATTTTTGGGAGGAGGAATTAAACCTCACTACATACCTGCAGCAGTAAAATCAATAATCTCCCGGTCGGAATTCTACACATCATATACACCTTATCAACCAGAGGCTTCACAAGGTTTTTTACAAGCAATGTTTGAATATCAAAGTATTATTGCTGAACTTACGGGTATGGGCATTGCCAATGCATCCCTATATGACGGTGCAACATCTTTAGGAGAAGCAGCACTGATGTGCAGTCGAATAAACAAAAGAAATAACTTTGTTATTCCTACTAATACTTCCTGGGATAAAAGATGTGTCTTACGCAACTATATAAGTGGAGTAGGTTTAAACATTAAAGAAATTCCATATAATAGCGAAACCGGTGAAATAGATATAGATATTATGAAGAAAAATATAGATGATAATACTTCTGGTGTATATTTAGAAAATCCGAACTTTTTTGGTGTTTTTGAAGAAAAAGTTGAAGAAATTAAAAAAATTATAAGAGATAATCAATCATTGTTTGTCGTAGGCGTTGATCCGATATCTCTTGGAATTACAAAGAGTCCTGGTGATTATGGTGCAGATATTGTTGTAGGAGAGGGAAGATCTCTTGGAAATCCTATAGATTTTGGGGGTTCATCCTTAGGAATTTTTGCATGCAAAAAGGAATTCATTAGGCAGATTCCAGGACGTTTAATAGGGTTGACAAAAGATAAAGATGGAAAAAGAGCGTTCTGTATGACCTTACAGACAAGAGAACAACATATTAGGCGAGGAAAAGCAACGAGTAATATATGTACAAATGAGGGGTTATGTGCACTTGCCGCTACTACTTATGTTTCATTGTTGGGTAGCAAAGGGTTTGAACATTTGAGTAAGATCAATTTTCTGAAAGGCCAACAACTTGCAGAAAAAATAACTTCAATAAAAGGATTCAACAAAGTTTTTAAAGGCACTCACTTCAATGAATTTGTCATAAAATGCAATGATGCCTATAAAGTACATAAGAATTTATTAAAAAATAATATTCATGGCGGACTTATTCTAGAGCGGATTTATCCAGAATTGAAAAATTGTATTCTCTTTGGCGTTACAGAGATGCATAATGATAAAATTATAAAGAATTTTATATCTACTTTAAGGGGGATCTAAATGTACCGAAGCGCCAAATTCGACGAACCATTATTAATCGAACTTGGTAAAACAAAAAATGACAAACCACTCAAATTGTTACCATCAAATATACAAAGAAAAAAACGGTTAAACATACCCAATCTTGATGAAACCCAAATCATTAGGCATTTTCTTAGATTAAGTCAGATGAATTATGGTATTGATACAGGTATATATCCACTTGGATCATGTACTATGAAATATAACCCTAAGATTTGTGAAGCAATTAGCAGATGGAGCTGTTTTTCAATGACACATCCATCTCAAGACGAATCCACTATTCAAGGTAATCTTCAAATACTCTATGAGCTAGAGCATATGTTATGTGAAATTACAGGAATGGTTAGTTTTACACTTCAACCAGCAGCAGGCGCCCAAGGAGAATTCACAGGATTACTATTAACAAAAGCATATCATGATTCTAATAGGGATTTTGATAGAAATGAAGTTATTTTACCAGATACTTCTCATGGTACGAATCCTGCTAGCGCAAGTTTGGCGGGATATAAGGTTATTGAGATCCCATCTACAGATCAAGGTACAGTTGATTTAGTAACTTTAGAAAAAACTATATCTAATAAAACAGCTTGTTTTATGCTTACAAATCCAAACACTTTAGGCATTTTTGAATCTGATATATTAGAAATATCAAAAATAGTGCATAATGCAGGAGCTACATTGTATTATGATGGTGCGAATATAAACGCAATCTTAGGAAAAGCAAGACCTGGAGATATGGGATTTGATATTGTTCATTTGAACTTACATAAAACTTTTTCAACTCCACATGGAGGAGGAGGACCTGGTTCTGGTCCGATTGGTGTGAAAAAGGAATTTGATAGATTTCTACCAATACCGAGATTAGTAAAAAAAGGAAATAACTATCATTTTTCCTATGAGCATAAAGATTCTATTGGGAAGATTAAAGAATTCTACGGTAACTTTTCGGTTTTACTAAAAGCCTATGTGTACATTGTTTTAATGGGAGGTAATGGACTTATTGAAACATCAGAGGTAGCTGTACTTAATTCTAACTATATGAAAAAAAAGCTTGTTGATTCTAGAAAATATGATTTGCCTTACAAGAATATTAGGAAACATGAATTTGTAATAAGCTGTGAGCGTTTGTTAAAAGATAAAGGAATCCGGGCTTTGGATGTTGCTAAACGTTTAATGGATTATGGTTTGCATCCCCCTACTGTTTATTTTCCATTGATTGTAAAAGAGGCTTTAATGATTGAACCTACTGAATCTGAATCAAAAAGAAGTCTAGATAATTATGTTGAAACCTTAATCAGAATTGCTGATGAAGATCCAAATCTAGTTAAGAACGCTCCGTATAACACACCTGTTAGTCGGGTGGATGAAGCAGGTGCTATAAAAAATCCTATTTTAAATTGGAAATCTTTATAATTCTTTAATTGAATTTAAGACTATGTTAAAGCTCCTTTTTTCCATAAATCATCCTTGATGCTCTGACCTGTTTCTTTTTCCCATTGTTCAATTGTGATGGAGTGTTTATCACGAATTTTATCTCCTATTCCTAAACCATTATATGTACAGAATGGGACAATTCCTTCCTGAGTGGTATAATGAATAACGCATCTTTCTAAACGATCAAAAATTAGATTGAATGAATCTTGAAACCACATAGAACCCACAAAAAGACTCTTATAGTGAAATCCACGCAAAGAATCATAACTGCCTCCGAGTGCTGCATCTTTTAAGAGTTTTTTTAGATCAAAGTTATGTGGGGCTTTATTATTATCAACAAACTCGTTAATATGTCTAAGAAATGAAGCAGCTATTCTAATCTTTTTTAAAGGTCCTTTACTCTTACTTTGTTTATTAATAAAATCTAGTAACCCTTCAACATCAATAAATCTAGTAATTGGTATTGGTTTTCCATTTTCATAAAAGATATAAGTTGCACCTCCACAACCAGGATGAGCAGTAAATTCTACTTGAGTTTCACCTGTTAAACCTTCAATAAGCTTTGAAATTGGAAAGACAAATGGAACTGGGTAGAAATCATTTCTGGATATTTGACCATCAAATTCTTTTTCAATTTCTTCCATCATTTTGATATAGTCGACTCGTTGGCTATCTCGTTTTTCATCTTTTATCTTTGTTATCCTACCACAGAAGGAAATTGGTTGAAAATTTACACCGCGGATAATATCCATATTATTTAAAGCAAAACGGACTATTTTACCAGTTTCATGTAGATTTTTTCCGCCGATTAGAACAGGGACTAATACAACCTTTAAGTTAGCTTTTCTAAGATTTTCTATTGCTTTATTGTGTTGTTCTATCCAGGGATTTGTTTTTTTTGTTACTCCATCAAAACTCATGTAAATAGTGTTGACTTTTTCATCTTTAAGATTTTTACAATAATCTACACTTTCAGAAAGTTTTATACCATTGGTATTTACTTGTATATGTGAAAAACCTACTTCTTTTGCCACTCTTATAATCTCAAACAAATCATCTCTTATTGTTGGTTCTCCGCCAGTTATCTGTATTGCTTTAGAACCCATAGGTTTTTGGTTTCTTGCTTGAAGCATTAGTTTTCTTATGTCCTCTAATGAAGGTTCATAGACGGTACCTGAGGTTCCTGCATTCATAAAACAATAGCTGCATCTTAGATTGCACCTGTTTGTAATCAATAAATTAGTTAGTACAGTTTGAGATTTATGCTCGGGGTAAAGAGGTGGTTGGTCAAATATTTGAGTTCTTACATCGGGAGCTGATTCACCTGTAACTTTGTATTTCATCCATTTTTTATACAGATTTGCATCCCCAAAATATATGTCTTTGAATGAGCCATGTTTATCACAGGTTTTTGATATCCATACCTTGCCATTGTCTTCAATAATGTTAGCGTTAATCTTTTGGATTTTTCCATCCTGAAAACATGCGGGACAGACAGACTCTACTTTTTCTAATTCTTCCATATATTATCAACCTTCGATTGAATATTTTATTATAATCAACCATTCTAAATATTGATTAATTATCTCCGTATAAAGGGAATTTAATTTTAATATATCCTTAGATAGAACATAGAAATAACAATAATACTTTAAATATTTCTATATCCAAATTTCATAAGGTGATAAATAAGATATAAAATTAAAAACGGGTTCTTGATTAATATATAATTTTAAAACCTTCAAATTCTCCAGATACTTCTTCAGAGTTGATATTTACATCAATCACATTTGCCAGTTCTGGTCCTTTTTTACACCATTTACTCATTTGCTCAATATTATTTTGATCTCCTTCAAATATAGCCTCTACTTTTCCGTCTGATGTGTTTCTTACCCAGCCATTGATACCTAACTGTTCCGCTTTTTCTTTGGTATTTGCTCTAAACCATACTCCTTGTACCCTTCCAGATATTAAGACATGAACCCTTGTTTTTATGTAGATCACCTCAGGGTCTAAAACGCAATAATGTTCGTGGAAATGGAATAGCATCCTTTATATTATCAATACCACAAATCCATGCTACCACACGTTCTACACCAAGACCATAACCTGCGTGGGGAACAGAGCCAAATTTTCTTAAATCAAAGTACCATTCGTAGTTTTGGATATCTTCTCCCATTTTTTTTAACCGATCAACCATATCTTCGACATCAAGACTTCTTTGTGAACCGCCAATTATTTCACCATAGCCCTCTGGTGCAATCATATCAAAACAAAGAGCTGTTTTCGGGTTTTTCTTGTCTCGTGGTTTATAAAATGCCATTATTTCAATTGGATAGTTTGTTACGATAACTGGGGTTTTGAAATGATCTGCTAGTTTATTTTCTTCAAGAGTTCTCAAATCTTTACCCCATTCTATATTCATATTATTTTTTTCGTTTAGTATTTTTAATGCTTCTGTATAAGTTATTGTTGGAAATTCTGATTCTGATATTTGTTTAAGTTTGTTTATGTCCTGCTTTAATATTGTCAATTCATTTTTATTTTTATTTAAAACTTGCTTTAATATAAATTTTATTTCATCCTTTCCAATTTCTATAACGTCTTTAAGATCCATCCAAGCTGCTTCCATTTCAGCCATCCAGAACTCAGATAGATGCCTTGAAGTTTTAGATTTTTCAGCTCGAAAAGTTGGTCCCATATTATAGATTTTTTCAAGTGAAAATATTGCTGCTTCAGCATATAGTTGCCAAGATTGCGAAAGATAAGTTTTATTATTGTAATATTTAACTTCAAATAGTGTGGAGCCACCTTCACATTGATTAGGTTGTAAAACGGGGGCATCAAATTCAAAAAAACCTCTATCCCTGAAAAATTGATGTATAGCACCAATAATATTGGATCTAATCTTTAGAATAGATGTTAGTTTTCTTGAGCGTATCCAAAGATGTCTTTGATCTAAAAGAAACTCAGGACTTTGATCTTTAACGATAGGAAATGGTTCTGCAAAATTAACGATATTTATATTAGTAACTTGGATCTCATAACCACCAGGTGCGCGTTTATCTTCCTTTAAAATACCCTTTATTTCAATAGAAGATTCAATTAAAGCTTTTTCCGCATCTTCGAATTCAGTGTCTGGAAGATTTCCCTTTATAATAGTTGCTTGTAGTATCCCAGTTACATCTCTAATAACCATAAATACAATATTTCCACTACTTCTGGTTCTGTATATCCAACCTCTAATATTGACAGTATTACCTGACTTTTCTTTAGCTAATACTTCTTCTATTTTACTCCAAGTAGTTTTTGACATATTAATTTCGTTAACAATGGGATATAATTATCACATATATGAATTACGGTATTACTTAAGATTCTTATAACATCGCTCCTATTGAACATTAAATATTATACAATATCTTTAGATAAATTATTATCTATACTAAAGCTCCCTAATGCTTAAATATAGGGTCTTTTATTATTGGCAGTACTTCCTTTAGAAATAGAAAAATATTTGCATTAAATTAATACAATTAAATTGGGGTATAATATTGGAAAAAGTAAATGACAAAGAAGAAAAAGTTGAAGAGACCTCTGAAGAAGTCAAAAAAACTGAATCTGTTGATAAGACTTCAATATCAGAATCTCAGGATATAACTTCTAACAAACAGGTGGACGCAGAAGAGATATCAGAAGAAATCGAAGAAGAAATTAAACCTGAAGAAAAAAAAGTTCTTAAAGATCAAAAACCAAAAGTTTCTGATGTAAAAAAAGAATCAAAAAAACCCGATAAGAAAAAAGATAGTGATTTTAATTATATTGTTCGAATTGCAAATACTGATATAGATGGTGAGAAAAAAATTATTTTCGGATTGACTCAAATAAAGGGTTTAGGAAGACGTATGGCTACTTATGTTGCAGATGCAGCTGGAATAGATAGAAATATTAAAAGTGGGAATTTATCTGATTCCCAGCTGGAAAAAATCGGCCAAGTATTAGAGCAAATGCAGGAAAAAGCGCCATCATGGATATTAAATCACCGTAAAGATTTCGATACTGGTAAAGACCTTCATCTAATAGGTGGTGATGTTGAAATGAGATTAAGAGACGATGTCAACATACTTAAAATGATAAGGTCTTATAGAGGAATTCGACACGAATTAGGTCTAAGAGTAAGGGGACAGCGAACTAGAGCTAATAATAGAAAGGGTCTTTCACTCGGTGTATCAAAGAAGACTCAATAGGAGTTGAATCTATGGGAAGTCCAAAATTTTCAAAAAAAAAATACAATACCCCTAAGCATCCGTGGAAAGAAGGTCGTATTGAATCTGAAAGAGAACTTATTAAAAAATACGGACTAAAAAATCATAAAGAGGTTTGGAAATCAAAAACTTATCTCAGCCGATATAGACAACAAGCAAGGGAATTACTTGCAAGACCAAGCGCTAAGAATCCTCAAGTTAAAAAGGAAAGTGACCAACTATTATTACATCTAAACAGAATGGGAATACTTCCTGCTGGTTCAACTTTAGATGATGTACTAGCTTTAGAAACAGAATCAATACTATCTAGGAGATTACAAACTCTAGTGTATTTAAAAGGTTTTTCAAACACAGTCTTTCATTCAAGACAACTTATAAACCATGGTCATATAGCAATTGGAGATAGAAAGGTTACGATTCCTGGCTACATTGTAGCAAAAGATGAAGAAAATAATATAAGTTATACGACTAAATCGCCTTTAAATGAGTTATCGCATCCAGCTAGACCAAAAACAGATGTTTATGATGCTAGTGTTAAAACAGAAAAACTTGAAAAAACTGATGAATTGACTCCAAGAACAAAAAAAGATGAGAAAATTGTAGAAAAAAAAGAAATCGATGAAAAAAAGAAAGATGAGACTCTGAAAACCAATAAAAAACAGGGGATAAAACCTCTGTCGGAGGAAGATAAAAAGCCAGAGGAAAAACAAGTCGAAAAAGAACCCGAAGTACCAGAAAAAATCAATAAAGAAGAAAAAATAAACCCTAGTGAAAAAGAAGAAAATATTAAGAAACAAGAAAAATCTGAGAAAGATGAAGGAGGAAAATAAAAATGGAAAGAACAGGAGTTGCACATATTTATTCATCCTTTAATAATATTATTATTACTATTACTGATTTAACTGGTGCTGAAACAATTGCACGCTGTTCAGGTGGAATGGTTACAAAATCTGCAAAAGATGAAGGCTCTCCATATGTTGCTATGAAAGTGGCAAAAACTGCAGCTGATGCAGCAATGGAAAAAGGTGTGTCAAAAGTCAATGTAAGAATTAGAGGAAAAGGCGGTAAAAAAGGCGGCGCTCCTGGCCGAGGTGCTCAGACAGCTATCCGTGCACTAGTTAGAGCAGGATTAAAAATTGGAAGTATTGAAGATGTTACACCACGTCCCCACGATGGAACCAAAGTAAAAGGTGGCAAGAGGGGTAGACGTATCTAAGGTGAACATATGAAAGTTAAAAGTTTTAAATTAAAAGAAAATAAAGGTGAATTAAAACTTGAAGATACAAATGTATATTTTGTGAACTCTATCCGAAGAGTAATGCTTTCTGAGTTACCTAAATTAGCGATAAATAGTGTAATAATATATGATAATACAACACCTCTTTTTGATGAAATAATTTCTCATAGACTTGGGATGATACCCCTTCCAACAGATTTAAGATTATTAATATTCAAAGAAGATTGTAAATGTAATGGTAAAGGCTGCCCAAGTTGTACAGTTAGATACACTCTTAGTAAAGAGGAAGAAGGCACTGTTTACTCTGGAGATTTGCAACCTGAACACAGTAGTTGGGCAATAAAAGAAGAAAAAATACCAATAGTTGAACTTTCAAAAGACCAAAGAATAATCTTAGAAGTTGAAGCAAATCTTGGTAAGGGAAAAGATCATGCTAAATTCCAAACTGTTCAAGCCCCAAGTTATAGAATGGATATATCCATTGAATTTGATAATAAAAAATTAGACGAAGTTAAGGAATTTGTTAATAGACTTCCGCCTAATCTTGTTGAAATAAAAGATAAAAAACTTGAATTAAAGGATGTAAAGAAATTACCTGTTTTGGAATCCTATATTGATAAAGAAAAAATAGATTTTATTACTATAAAAAGAGACCCCACTAAATTAACCTTCTATTTTGAAACAGATGGTTCGCTAAGTGCAAAAGATGCTCTAAAAGAATCTGTAAATATTATTTTGAAAAAGTATGAAGAATTTGATAAACAAATTAAAAAACTAAAATAATACTATTTTTTACCAAAAATATCTTTTATCTATTTTCTTATTTTGATTTGCTTTAAATTGGGCCTGTGGGGTAGCTTGGTATCCTTGTGGCTTCGGGAGCCATAGACTTGAGTTCAAATCTCAGCAGGCCCACTTTCCTGTTACTATGTTGATTTGAATTAGATATTACATTTCCTTTTTCATGATTTATATGTGTGTTGTCCATGTGTTCTGGATTATTTTGTTGATTTTCATTATATGATACTTTACCCTCTCTCAAAGCAAAATATTCTACTAACCTTAACTCCAAGAATGCACTCAATGACATTTTATATTCTTCTCTAGCTTTTGTCCATAATTCCTCATCAATAGACAAGGTAACATTTTTCCTTTCCATATTTACATGACCTGTATTAAATAAATATAAAGGTTGCAGTAATCTAAAAAAATATCCTTACTAACAATGTACTAGGTTAATTTTTTGTTACGATTCTACTAGTGTAGTTTCCATCGTATCCCATATAACGAATATAGAATGTTTTCCAAATTATTTTATGAAATATATGTAGAAAAGATTTAGGTTTTTATTTCTACATTTTGTATTTTTGACACAATATATTTATATGACATCCCACAGGGAAATTATATCAAATAAGGAGTATTTTATCAAATGAGATTGGAATTAAAACAAGTTCAAAAAGTTAAAACATTTATAGATACAGCCATCAGTTTATACACTGATGAAGTATATGATAGATTTAAAAAAATTGATAATAAATACCTATACCATAAATATTTAAATCAATATAAAACAAATGCTGGTAAAAAGGCTATAATAGTCGTTACTAAGGAACGCATTAAATGATATTCTTTTTGCAGATTCTTTTTGCAGTACTCGGATAATTTTTAAAGCTTATCCTATTGAACGGGGGTTGATATTACTTAGGGAGAAATATGAAGACAAAAAATGATTAATAACAGACCATGCAAACAAGCAAAATGAAATAAGAATTTATTTAACAAGAGAGGTAAAAGATTTTATTCTTGGTATGCTTTTAAAATATGGATGAAAAACAATAAATGTCCAAGTTGTGGAAGTAAAAAAGTTGTAAAAAGGGGAAAAAGAAGAGGCATTTATTGTAGTGTACAGGTGTATCGTTGTAAGGAATGTAAAACTACTTTTTCAGATAAGAAATTTAAACATAAGACATATCCTGGAAGAATTGTCTATAATGCTTTAAACTACTATAACCTTGGTCATACTTTAGATGAAACTAGGAAGTTTTTGAATAAAAGATATAAGATTATGATTAGCAAAACCACTATTTATTCCTGGTTAAAAACATACGAGGATATTTGTCCTATATCTGTTATCAGAGATAAATTTTCAGATTTTGAAACGGTTTTGTTTACTAAAAAATTTGAACATGAGAATCTCGACTATGTATTTTTGTATCATAAATACAAGCTTGATCTATTTGCTAAAAACAGTTTTTTAGGTTTGAATAATTATATAACTAGTTTTGAAGGAGGTTGTCCTGATGCTTTTTTTGAAGTTGGACAGCGTTGTTCTCAACCTATATTTGAAACAAAGATTAAAGCTAAAAAAAGAGTTAATTTGGCATGCAAGATGGC
>SMTZ1_10002197_pt1 | contig 47937 bp, 52 predicted proteins | sample DeeMarSWOR136_30_FD_25667 | JGI IMG/M metagenome (IMG submission 25667) | reverse complement strand
TAACAGGTTCATTGTAGAGACGAGGGCACCCATAGAAGATGGGGTTGATGGAGCCGGGGTGTACGTGCCGAGGCTTCGGCCGAGACATTCAGCCTGCGGCTCCCAATAGCTCGAGGTGTCGGGCTATAATTGGCGTGGCTAATAGGTGTTTGGGTGTTATAGGTTTGCTGTGCAAATTGTGGGTTTGCAATACTGTGTGGTGTTCATTTTTTTAACAGTCAGTTTTTTAAGGTTCCAGAACTAATCAATTGGTTGAGGAGATGGTTTGTGGTGCCACTTGATAGAAGAGAAAGTTGGATTGGTTTGCTCTCTTTTGGTTTCTTCATCATGCTCTTTGCACTGTTCTTCATTATTGTGCCAGATTACTATACTGAAGTGTCGGGTTTCTTCAAGGATTTCGAGTTGCAGGAAGTTGCGTACAATGTGTCTTTACATGCCCCTGTGCATCATCATTCTGTAGTCTATAAAACAGTTATGTGGTTTTGCATAGTTTTTGGATTGTTTCAGTTTTTTGTTTTGGCACTAAGACTCTACTTTAGGTCTTCTAAAAGCAAGATAGCTGAGACTACTTCAAACATTGTTCTTTGGTTAGGCGCAGCCTACATGTTTAACCTTTTGCTTTCCAAGACTGTAAAATGGTTTCCTTTTATAGGTGGTATTATAGCAGTCATAGGATTTTCTATAATTGTCCGTAGTCTGATAGTTTTGTTGTTCGGGCGCAGAGAAACTGAAACTTAAGAAGCATTACCATTACTTTTTTCTCTTTGCGATTTCAGTAATGTAGCTAATCTGCTCAGCAGAAAATTTCTCTTTCGGAAGTTCTGGCAATTCAGAAAAAGGAGGGGGGCGAGAAGCTCCAGCTTCATCAATCGCGTAATATTCGTCAAAAACCCGTTTCTGAAGTTCATTAATGTACCACTCAACGATAATCACCATCCGCATATAATCATCTGGATCTGGAAATAATTCAAGGTCTCTTTCAGTATTCGTCAAGGGAAATCCCATTCTGAACAGCTTTGCATGGCTCAGCTCATGACGTACACTGAAAAGTGTTGCATTTGGATACAGCACTATTTCTGCCTGATTCTTAGACCTGATGAAGATTTCTGCTCTTTTCCCTATTTCAGACGCTTTCTGGGCGTATTTCACTTCAAATGTCATGTCTTCGACGCTGAGCTTGCGTTTACCATTTTTTATCGTTTGCAACACTTTTTCTCTTAGCAGCATAATGTTTCATTCCTTCAAAGCTTTATACAGCTGTTTAAGACAGTCATTCTCAAAGTTGAAAGCTCTTTTGTATGGAAAATTATATATTCATATACATATGTATGATGAAAGGGATGATATATATGGCTAAATGTCCAAAATGTGGAAGAGATATCGCTAAGCCCAGAAAGACTTGGAAAATGGCAGGGCGACCAGACAAAAGCGGCAAAAGACTTCAACTTGAAATCGGACTTTTCGACTGTCCTAAATGTGGCGCTTTCCGTAAAGCACTGAGCAAAAAGAAAATCTAAAAAATCTTTTTACCTTCCTCCCTTTTTTCTTGTTTTTACTTCATGTTTTGTTTCCTAAAGATAAGCGAAAATGTAAATAACAAAATAAAGAATTGAAACTTTAAACGCAAAACGTGATTTTAGTGAGCTCTGATGTAATAGTTGTTGGTGCTGGTCCAACTGGTTCTTTTTCCGCCTTTGAAGCGGCAAAACTAGGTGTTCGAGTGGTTATTTGCGAAGAACACAATAAAGTTGGAGTCCCTTCACATTGCACAGGCCACATAAGTCTTGCTGGTATAAGACGGTTTGATCTCCATTTGCCGAAAAACGTCTTCGAGAACGAGATCAAATCAGCGATCTTCTATTCTCCTTCTGGCTACGATTTTTCAGTTCGATTTGCTTCTCCAGTGACTTGTGTTATTAACAGGAAGCTTTTTGACCAGTATCTCTTCCATATGGCCTTGAAGGCTGGCGCCGAGTTTCTCAAGAGCACTTATGTAGATTCTCTTCTAATGGAAAAAGGCTCAGTTAAAGGAGTTGTTGTAAAACGAAAGAAAAGAACCGAAAGACTTGTGTCGAAAGTTGTAATTGATGCGGAGGGCGTGACCTCAAACCTTCTGAAACGGGCAGGACTACCTTCTCTCAATCGCCGCATGGTAGTCAATGGAGTGCAAGCAGAAGTTGACAAAATAAACAACATCGACAATGGCACAGTTGAAGTTTTTTTGAGCAGTCGCTTTGCCCCTGGCTTTTTCGCTTGGATAGCACCACGACGTGACGGCACCGCGAAAGTTGGCTTGGGAACAGAAAAAGGTAATCCACACGATTGTTTGCGTCATTTTATACGCCACAACTCAATTGCTCGCCAACGGCTTAAGCGAAGCCATGTCACAAACCTCGTTTACCACCCCATTTCATTAGGCGGACCAATTCCCAAAACTTTTCATGATGGATTGTTGATTGTAGGGGATGCTGCTTCACATGTTAAGTCTACCACGGGAGGAGGTGTTATCATGGGTTTGACCTGTGCAAAAATTGCAGGCAAAGCTGCTGCTTACGCTGTCAAATACAAGGATTCTTCAGCGAACTTTCTCTCGGAATATGAACGTCGATGGAAAAAGAAGATAGGCTTCGACATGATGGTGATGAAACGTTTAAGGATCATGCTTAGCGGCCTCTCAGACAAGCAGCTTGATCAATTTGTTGCCCTTTGCACACGACTAAGATTAGATGAAAACTTGAAAGAGGTAACAGATGTTGACTTTCAAGGCACTTCGCTAATTCGCATCGCTAAAAGTCCAAGAATTATAGCGACAGCGTTATATTTCTTAGTAGCTTCATTCCTTTAAACCATAAACACAATTGAACACTGGGCGTGTATTTGTTGTCTCAAGAGGAGTTCAAATACAAACAAGTAATAGTGGTACGAACAGATTTGAAAATGGGCAAAGGCAAGCTTTCAGCTCAAGTGGGTCATGCAGCAGTTTCCGCCGCTGAAGAAGCTAGAAAGAAGAATTCAGAATGGTGGCAAGCATGGCTGAAAGAGGGACAATGCAAAGTAGCGGTGAAGGTGAAAAACCTAGCTGAAATATTAAAGCTTGAAAGGGAAGCTATACAGATGAAACTTCCTCACAGCCTAATTACAGACAGAGGCTTAACACAATTACCTCCAGCTACTGTAACATGCTTAGGCATCGGCCCAGCCCTTTCCACAGACATTAACAAAATAACGGGGAAACTACCGCTTCTATAAGTAGGGCTGATGTTGAGAGTTCCATCCATCGAAAAGCAGTTGGGCATTGAAGCTTTTGTCACCAAGACTCGTGGTATAGGTGGTGCAATACGGCAAACACCCGAAGACTTTGTCGTTAAAGAAGTTCTTGTCGATTGTTCAAAAGCAGAATTAGAGCCAAAACAGCCTCTTCAAGTAACAAGAGAAGGACGTTACCTGATTTGTTTACTTGTCAAACGTGACTGGGACACATTGTTAGCAGTGAGAAAAATTGCTAAGCAATTAGGAATCAGTGAGCGGCGTGTGCAAATTGCAGGAATAAAAGACAAAAAAGCCGTGACTTCTCAACACATCAGCGTTGAAAACATAAAATTAAAACAACTGAATCGCATACAAACTGAAGACATACATGTATATCCTCTCCGCTATTCGCAAACCATGGTTTTTCCCCACATGTCATTTGGCAACATGTTCCATTTAACAGTTAGAAACATCAGTCACAGTGTAGTGGTTATTCAAGAAAGAATATCCAACATAGTAAGCGAGCTGCAAATAATAGGTGGCGTTCAAAATTTTTTTGGCCACCAACGTTTCGGCACTATCCGCCCTATTACACATTTAGTTGGTAAAGCTTTGGCACAAAATGATTTAGAAAAGGCGGCGCTACGGTTTCTCGCGAAGCCAAGTCCTCACGAACATCCCCAATCAAGAGAAGCGAGACAGAGACTATTGGAAGCTAGAGATTTTGAAGAAGCACTTGACATTTTTCCACGATGGTTATTGTATGAACGATTAATGTTGTCCCACTTAGCTAAGCATCCGAAAGACTACACCGGTGCTTTCAGAAGACTGCCAAAACGTTTGCGCAGTCTCTTTCTCCAAGCATATCAATCATACCTCTTCAATCGTTTTCTCAGCCAACGCCTACTGCATAAAATTCCAATAAACGAACCGCAAATCGGCGACTACGTTCTGGAAATCGACAGCCATGGCTTGCCAACCCGCAGTTACATAAAAGCCACTTCAAAGAATCTTGGATATTTGCGTGAAGCAGTGGGAGAAGGAAAGATTTACGTCGCAATTCCCTTAATCGGCTTCAAACAAGCTTCTTCAGAGGGCGTGCAAGGCGAAATAGAGCAACACGTACTAAAAAGTGAAAATATAACTCGAACCAACTTCTATGTTTCCTCCATGCCAGAGATGAGTGCACCAGGCGAACTTCGAGCAGCCATGATGCCTATAATAAATCTTAACGTAGAACAACCTGTAAAAGACGAGTTAAACTTTTCAAGAAAGAAGCTAAGAATTAGCTTTACTTTACATCGTGGCTGTTACGCAACTATAGTTTTACGTGAGTTTATGAAATCTCGAAACCTGATAAAGGCGGGGTTTTAGTTCTCAAACACATTAACAGCGTGCGCCCATGACGCCTGTGTGAACATCCTCAGGGGTTAGTGAGGCGCTTGTACGAAGAACCGAAAATGGAGAAATTAACGATAAACCTTCCCATAGAAATTGCTAGAATAGACATTTTAGTTGAGGCAGGGTACTATCCAAGTCGTGCCGAGTTCATTAGAGCCGCAATAAGAAAGACACTTGATACACACCAAAGTTTTGTCAGCAAGAAACTAGACAAGATTGCTTCGATTTCAGCGGAGGAATCGAGTGATGGGGAAACGATCTCTAGAGTTTCAGAGGTGGGGATCTACAATTTGAGCAAAGAAACATTCGAGAGAACCATCGAACAAGGAAAGAAAATGGAAATAATCGTTGTGGGAATGCTGAATCTGGACAAAGACGTAACACCTGAGAACGTAAGGAAGGGCGTAAAGAGTGCAAGAATCTATGGCGTTTTGAGAGCCTCTTCAAAGGTGAAAGAAGTTCTTCAGGGCAAGAGAAGGGGGCGTCATGAAGATTGATGGAAACCGTAGAAACCGATGAAGTCAAGTTTACCGATGCACAAAGGGAAATCGAGCCTTCAGAGACGCGCTCTATGCCATACCTCCTGAGTACCCACCGGCTTGACCACTTTTACTCAGAAGAATTAGCTAGTCTGCCTAATCTATACCTTTGCTGTTCAAGAAATGGAGCGAATCAGTTATGACAATTGAAGCAATAACGTCTCACAATTTGCTAAAAGTATACGGGAGCAAAGTTGAAGCCCTCATGCACGCGCAATTTCAGTCTTTAATTTTTGGAGCGATAATGCCCAAAATTCCACTGATTAGGATTACAAGTCCTTGTTGTACTTCTCCATAGAAAACCATCAAAATCCCTAAAATGATGTTTATTGATCCTCCTGCTACGTATCTTCCAGTCCAAATTATCACGCTGGCAACGATAGCCACAATGCCTATGCTTGTAATTAGCAGTGTTTTAGGTTCAAAACTTGCATTTCCCTCAACCAAGTCTAACACGATTCTAAAGCCTCCGCTGACTAGAAGAACCCCGCCGATTATTCCCAATATTAAAGCAAAAAGAGCCAAAGTTTGTTCAGCACGCAATATAGTATCCTCAAGCTTCTATTGTAGGCAATATTGAAAAAAAGAGTTATGAACTAAAGAACAGTATTGTAAATCTATTTTTTCCTTCTGACGACTTATATGATCCAAGCCATAGAAAAGAGGTTGCAAAACACAAAAAAGGAAAAATGTGAAAGATCTCCAATTGCATTAAAGGTCAGGTTTTAGCTGTTTTTTTAGTTTTAAGAATTCCAACAGTGAACTAATCAGCATACAATGTCAGTAATGTCGGCGATAGAACTTAATTCCATAACTTTTAAATTCAAATAAAACCATGTATTTTCAGGAGAAAGGGGACTCTATCATGAAGAAGGGACAAATAGTTAGACTTTCTGCTTTATCCCTAACGATTTTGTTAGGAATTTGGATACCTCTATCTTGTTTAGCATATCCGGAACCTCCCATACATAGTGGTTGGGCTGGCTGGACTACTGCTGAACCAACCATCGATGGAACTATGGCTGCCGGTGAGTGGGATGATGCAACAATCCGTGACTTTACATTTGAGATGAGAAGTCGCTCAGATGGTTCATTACAGAAAACATTGGACGCTAGATTTCATGTCGAAAACAACTGGACTTATTTGTTCGCAGCAGTAGAAATTTTCAATGACGATTACGAAGCTCAAGATTTTGCTAACAACTGGAATGGTCTTGCAATATTGTTCGACGATGAGCATGATGGCGTTCTCAGTGGAGGCGAAAACGGAGAAGGAGTAACCACTTGGTCGGGGTCACCTTTCTATTCGGACAATGATCTTTATTGGGATGGCGTTGCTAGTTATTGGGCACCTGACACTTTTGCTGGACAAACTAATGATGGAGCGTTGGCTTGGTCTCACACTAATCCTGTACAAGGAGCAATGGGTGACTGGACATTCGAAATGATAATTCCACTCGTAGGTACAGATGGAGATGCATATGACTTTGCAATCACGACCTTGCCAAAAACTGTGGGATATAAAATATGGTTCCAAGAACCGAATAAGGGAACAGACGGTGTCTACCCTGACGACCCAGCAGCAAACATAAACATAGATGAAACGTCGGACGGAGCAACTTTTGGCGATTTAACATTCCATCCCCTATACACCTTAACAATCACCACAACTCCAGGTGGATCAACAAACCCACCGTGGGGAGATTATCAATATCCTTATGGAACAATCGTTAATGTCTTGGCAACCCCAAGTTTTGGATACACCTTTGACCATTGGGAGTTAGACACAGTTAATGTAGGCGATACTAATCCCTATCCCGTTTTGATGGATTCAAACCACACGTTACTTGCTGCATTTGCATCCCGTCCAGCGGTAGGTGGTTATTCAGTGGCACTAACGAAAACAGATTCGATGCCTAAACTTGCCTGCTACGTTGCTCTACTTGCGATTCCAAGTGCTATAGTAATCATAACCAGACGCAAGAAAAAATAGCCGATTACCCGTACACTTCATCTTTTTTCTATGTTCTGGAAATAGCGTATGCTGTAGTTCCAAGAAAAGAAGCACGCTGGTGGAGTAGGTTTTCTATACTAACGGAGTTTAATCTGTTTTCTTCCGTAGACTATGGCTGCTAACAGTGTCGCCAACATGAATAGCGGCTTCAACATGAATGATGGAAGCTCTGGAACTATCGGAAAATTGTCTTGGTTGAGTTCGTCAATATCATACGGTGTGTTCCATATACCCGAACCGTCTATTTCCGTGGCATCAGGATACTTATCTTCGTATTCGCTCCAATAGTTGCCACCAGAAGGAAAATCATCGTCCCAAAAATTGGATTTACTTGGCTCAACGTAGACTTGATTTGTGTTGTTGATGAAGTAGTTATGATAGAATTTGTTGTCTGAAGAATTTTGGAGCCAAACGCCACGGGCGTTTTTTGTTATTTTGTTTCCAGAGAAAGTAGAGTTACGAACCGAGTTGAGAAAGATTCCACAAGCGCTGTTTGATATGTTGTTTCCAGTGATAGTGTTGTCCCGAGAGTTCATGATGCCTATGCCAAATCCGAAACTCATGATGTTCACATTTTGGATCGTAACGTTATGCGCGTTATTTTGTACGCCAATTCCTGCCCCCCAGCCTCCAGAGCCAAAAACTGTGTAACCAGCTCCGTCAATTATCACATGGCTTCTCTCAACCACAATTGTATCATCAATGTTATCTTCTAAGGTGTATGTAACGTTGCCACTGTTTAAAATAGGCGCATCTTCTGGGTCAATGTTTCCATCCACCCTAATAGTGATTGTTCCATCAGCTTCAACGCTCTGAAATTCAAATGTTATAACTAAAACGCATATAAGAACAAGAATCAAAGCCATTGCTAAAATGAGTTTTTTGGTCATATCGAATCATTTAATATTCTTCTCGTTCACTCTATTATGATTTATGGAAAAATCTTCGATATGCACACGTATCCGATTCGTGCATTAGCCGTGATTAGTAATTGTACTTCCATGAAGCTCATTAATAAGAGAAAAGCGTATTCGGATGTTATCGGTCTTATCTGAAGTGATGATTAGCTTACCTTACTGTCAACTATACAGATCTCTGCTCCAGGTATTATATGAATCCACCAATTCAACGCCACAAAGTCGTTGTCATAATATACGACTAACCGTGCAACACTATCTACCGCAGCATCTTCTGGCACGCTTCCTTCCCATGTAAGAGTCTCCGTTTTACCCGGCTTCAAAGTGAGCAGTTTCCCTTCACCTTTCCATGTCCAATCTTCGCCCTCAAATGTCACTGCGATTTTCCATGTGCCTTCAGTTGTTCCCTTGTTTTTGAAAGTTATCTTAATAGCGAAAGATTCACCAGGCTTCTTGTCTACCGTTCCTCCGCACGCAATCTCCATGTCTAGTGGTGAGACGGCTTGGGTTGGCTTAAAGATGTAAACTACGTCTAATGTTCCAAGCATCAATAAGATGGTGGTTAGTATAGCAAATACTTTCTTTTGCATTTTATACTTGCTCCATTCTACAAAGAATTGTCGTTTCGCCATTTCTTATATGTTTGTGAAGTTATCTTCTAGAAAAACGATTTTCACCGTTACCTTTTTATGGAGTTAGTCTAGTACGGTCTCTTGGAAACAAAACAACTTCTCGAATGTTTCGTTTACCTGTCAACATCATCAGCACCCTCTGTAAGCCAGCTGCCCAGCCTGCATGTGGAGGCAGTCCATAGTCAAAAACTTGTAGATGATGTTTAAAGGACCCCGGGTTTAATCCTTGTTCGTTCAGCCGCTTCATTAAAAGCTTTTTTGAGTGGACACGTGTTCCTCCAGAAGCCAGTTCTATCCATTTCCACATGTAATCGAATCCTTCACTAACCTCGGGATTATCATCTTTCGGTTTGATGTAAAAAGGCTTAGATTTCGTAGGCCACTCGGTTACAAAGTAGAAGTAGGGATGGAGTTTACCTAAGGTTCGGTAGGCGGTTGTGGGGATGTCTTCGCCCCACGGAATTTCTATTCCTTTCTTCTTCAGTTCGTCTAGAATTTGAGTGTAAGTAAAACGTTTCGAGGGTAATTTTGGCATGTCTACTTTGTGTTTTAAAATTTTCAGTTCTTTTTGGCAATTCTTCTTAACGGTTTTACAGATATAACGCGTAACTTGTTCAAGCAATGTCATAACGTCGTCGGCAGTGGCAAAAGCTTGCTCGATGTCTATTGAGATAAACTCGCTCAAATGTCTCCGCGTGTGAGACTCTTCTGCCCTGAAAAAGGATCCAACTTCAAAGACTTTCTCGAAACACAGAGTTAGCTCTTCTTTGTACAGCTGTGGGCTCTGAGCCAAATAGGCTTCTTGGTCAAAATATTTTACAGAGAAAAGGGTAGCCCCTCCTTCGGTTGCGGTTGCAATGATTCTAGGCGTGTAAACTTCTATGAAACCCTTTTCTGAAAGAAACTTTCGAAGAGTGTCCAATGTTGTGTGCTGGATGTTCCAAATTGCCCGGTTTTCCTCTTGACAAAGATCTAAGACCCGAGCGTTTAATCGCGTGTCTATAGCTGCAGGAGTTTTGCCTGTCATGTCAAGGGGTAAAGGATGCTGTGCTATTCCAAGAATTCTTATTTCGTTTGGGATTATTTCGACGCCTCGCTGTGTCATTTTTGTCTTCTTCACAGTGCCTTTTACGCCGACGCAGTATTGTGTTTGCAGGGTGTTTGCTTTCTCCAAAACTTCCCTTCTTGTTTTCTTATGTGGAATAGTTATTTGAACCGTTCCTTGACGATCTTGAAGGATTATGAATTTTATAGCGCCTAAATCTCGGATTTCTTGAATCCAGCCTAAAACGGTAATTTCTTTCCCATCTAATTCTGGTTCTACGTCTGTGGTGTACAGTGTTTTTCGCCAGTCGTCCAGTGAATCAAGTTTCATATTGGTGTTCGCCTCAACATGAAAATTCCACTCTGAGAACCACGTTTCGAACTTTCTTAGCAATCTGTTTCATTGCGTTAACATCTACTGGTGGAGGTCTTCTTCCCCTTTTTCTCAGAATGACTCGGGTTTCGGTGGTTCCATCTGGAAGCCAAATTGTGTTTATAGTCATAACAGTTAAAGGGGCAAATAGGTCTTCAAGGAATTTCCTATTATCCACACCATGTTCTAATATCCGAATTTTTTTGCCAGTTTTTTCGCTTATCGCCCTGATAATTTTTCCACCATAACCTAAAAGACGAGCAACATCGCCTCGTCCAACAATCAATGCAAGAACGCCGTCTGCTTCGACGGCTTTATGAAAATAAACGCTTTGCAAAGGAGGATATTTTTTTTCTAGAGATAGAAGTAAGCGAGCGATTTCAAGATATGTATCGCTGATCTGTCCTGACTTAACCTTTGACTGACAATTTGCACATAATATTCCGCTTTTTAAGCAGAAATTGCATAGCTTTGTTTTCACCTTTTTTGGAGCCTCCGAAGTAAAGGAGAAGGCGACATACGTCATATGCCATTCTACCGCCTACTCCCTTGGCATATAATGTTCTGTGGCTTTTTAAGGTGCAGCAGAGCAAATAAATACATTACGGTGTAAGAGAAACGATTTGGAAAATTAAGAACCCCAACTTTTGTGATGCAGTAAGTTTAAATAACCGTTACTATCGTAAAGTTCTGTCTTGTCTAAAATCAAGGTGAAAATTATTTGACCGAAAACACCGTCCTTACGGGACGCCCCGTGCGACTCCTTCGAATGCTCTATGAAGAAGGCAACCCTACCACGATTTACACTTTACAAATTAAACAGAACGAGTTAGCTGCACAACTTGGAATAAGTCGCCAAGCCTTAAATGTACACTTACGCAAGCTTCGCGACCAAGACTACATTCGGACGGGTAGAGGCTTCATTGACGTTACCGAAAAAGGTTTGAACCTCTTAGGAATTTCAACAAATCTTGCTTTCGTTTTTCTTAAAATCTCACCTTTAAAACGGAATGAGGCTTATGAGGAAATTTTCCAATTCCCCATTCAACGTGTCTTTCGTGTAGCAGGCGACATGGATGCCATCCTAGTTATTGAACGAGAAAAACTAGACGATGCCCTCAAAAGATTAGCAAGCGTAGAAGGAGTTCTAGACACGAGAACTTATATCACTATTAAAACGTTAAAATAACTCCCTTCTAAGAAGAGTCCTTTATGAAACTCTTTGAGTATGAAGCAAAAAACATTCTAGCAAAATACGAAATTCCTATCCCTCGTGGTGCACTAGCTACTTCTCCAACCCAAGCGAAAGAAGTCGCTTCTCAGTTACATGCTCCTTATACAGTGAAGGCTCAGGTGCTTGTTGCAGGAAGAGGCAAAGCCGGTGGAATTCATTTTGCCAACACGCTGGAAGAGATTGAGGATGTTGCTGCGAAAATCTTGAGCATGGATATAAAGGGTCTTAAAGTGAGCAGCGTCTTGATAGAAGAAAAAATCAAAATAAAAAAGGAGCTCTACTTCGGTATTGCACCCGACCGATCCCGCCGCTGCTATGTAGCCATCACGTCTACCGCAGGCGGAGTGGACATAGAAGAGGTCGCAACCAAGACGCCTGAAAAGATAATTAAACTATTCATCGACCCAATTTTAGGCTTTAGAAGCTACCATGCAAGACAAATGGCAAACAAGATTGGATACTCGGGAAACTCGATGCTTAAGCTTGCAGTGATTTTTGAGAAGCTCTACGAAGCTGCTATGGAGTATGACACTGAACTGATTGAGATGAACCCTATAGTTGAAACCGTTGATGGAAAGTTTGTTGCAGCAGATGCTCGACTTATAGTCGACGACAATGCCCTTTATCGCCACTCACAATATAAAGAACGGCTGTTTTCAGAAGACAAAACCGAACTGACGTCCAACGAAATCAAGGCTCGAAAAATGGGCCTATCATACGTACAATTAGAAGGAAACATTGGCATAATAGGCAATGGCGCAGGATTGGTAATGGCTACCCTCGACGTCGTGCAACTTTATGGCGGCAAACCTGCGAACTTCCTCGATGTTGGTGGAGGCGCCTCTGAGGAACAAATTGTGGCGGCTCTTAACATCCTGTTAGCAGATTCCCGAGCATCTGTAGTTTTGATTAACATTCTAGGCGGTATAACCCGTTGCGATGAAGTGGCACGAGGAGTACTAGAGGCAAAGAAGAAGATTGAATTCACGAAGCCCATGGTAATACGCTTGGTAGGCACAAACGAGGAAGAAGGGCGTCGCATACTCACAGAGGCTGGGATTCACGTTTTAGATAGTATGGAAGAAGCTGCGAAAAAAACGGTAGAAATGTCTATGGGAGAGTGACAGCAGGATGGGAATTATTGTTGGAAAAAAGACAAGGGCTGTGGTTCAGGGCATAACTGGCACTCAAGGCAAGTTTCACACACGCTTGATGCTGGACTACGGAACTAAAATTGTTGCGGGGATAACTCCAGGAAAAGGTGGAACAGAGGTTCATGCTGTCCCAGTCTATGACACAGTTAAAGATGCTGCTCAAGAACACGACGCGAATGCATCGATAATTTTTGTTCCTGCACCTTTTGCAGCAGAAGCGGCGTTAGAAGCCATGGATGCTAACATAAAAACTGTTGTGTTAATTACAGAACACATCCCTATTAGGGATTCTATACGAGTTATGGCTTACGCAAAACAACAAAGTGTTGCTATCATTGGTCCTAACACACCTGGAATCATTACTCCAAGTGAATGTAAACTGGGAATAATGCCTGCCCATGTTTTCAAGCAGGGAGTTGTGGGCATTGCTTCTCGCAGTGGAACCTTAACCTACGAGATTGCCGCAGAACTAACAAAGCATGACTTAGGACAGTCCACCTGCCTCGGGTTAGGAGGTGACCCAATTGTGGGTTTGAGCTTTTTGAATGCGCTGAAAATGTTCGAAAGAGACAATCAGACAGAGGCTGTAGTTTTGATAGGTGAGATTGGCGGTAATGCTGAAGAACAGGCAGCAGAATACATTGCCGCTACTAGGTATCCGAAGCCTGTTGTGGCGTTTGTTGCTGGACACACCGCTCCTCCTGGAAAACGTATGGGGCATGCTGGTGCTATTGTTATGGGTAGAACTGGAACTGCGGAGAGTAAGGTTGAAGCGTTTAAATCCGCGGGAGTAAGGATTGCTGAGAAACCAAGTGATATTGTAAAACTTTTATCTGGAAAGCTTTGAAAAGGAAGGCTTAAATACATCATATGAATATTCATTCATATGATGTATATCTCATATACATGGGTGGGTGCTCAGAATGAAACTTGATTTAAGCAAGACATGTTACATGTTCTTTTCCACACTATCCAATCCAACGAGACTATCAATTCTTGAACTCTTGAGAAAAGGTCCAAGAAACGTAACAGAGATTGCTAATATTCTTAACCAAGAACAAAGCATGATTTCCCACAACCTTAAACCACTAGAGAGATGTAGGTTTGTCTTCTCAGAGAAAAGGAAGAAGAAGCGATTCTACTCTTTAAACAAAGAAACGATGGAGCAGTTATTCAAGATCTTTGACAATCACGCACGAAAGTATTGCCCTTCAGAAGGAAGATGTTTAACGGCAAGACAGCTTAAAGAACGAAGAAAGAAAGAAGCGGCAAATCTGCTGTATTTAAGTCACCATTAAAAGGGAGGGTAAGTTAAGATGGAAGATAAAAAAAGAATCGAAGGGTCGTCACGCAGCAACAGTGTCTAAGGAACTAATTAGATATTTAATAAAGCAACTACATGAAGGAAAAAACCCTGAAGAAGTCAAGGTGAAGTTCCGAAATGTTCTGAGAAAAGTTAGCCCAACAGAAATAGCTCAAATAGAGCAAGAACTTGTAAACGAGGGAATGCCCCAAAAGGATCTACGCAAGCTCTGCAACATACATCTGGCGATTTTCAGAGAATCCCTTGGCAAACAAAAAGTTGAAACAGATCATCCGATCTACGTTTTTATGGAGGAACATAAAATAATTCTCCAGCACCTGGGAGAATTGAAAAGTATAATCCAAAAGGTTGGCGCCGCTGAAAGTTTTGAGGAAGTCGATGACGAAATACATGAGCTGAAACATATTGCAGAACACCTCATGGAAATGGAAAAACACAACGTAAGAGAAGAAAACGTGCTCTTTCCGTATCTTCAAAAGCGCGGCATAACAGAACCCCCTGCAATCATGTGGGCTGAGCACAACGAGTTGAGGGAGAAAAAGAAGCAACTTCTCGAACTTCTAAAAACCCATGGCAAACTCTCTTTTCGAGACTTCGCAAAACGATTAGCAAACACTGGAAACTACCTCACAGAGGAGCTGCCCCACCACATCTACAAAGAAAACCATATTCTCTACCCGGCTGCCTTGCGAACAATAAAAGATGAAGAGTGGAAAGAGATAAAAGAGCAATGCGACGAACTTGGATATTGCTGTTTCACACCTAAATACTTGAAAGCTGGTGAAGAAGAAGTGAAAAAGGAAGAGAAATCAGCACTAGAAGGGACTATGAACTTTGAGACTGGAAGCTTAACAAAGGAAGAGATAAAAGGAATGCTTAATGCTCTACCTGTGGACATAACTTTTGTAGACGCAGAAAACACTGTTCGCTACTTCAATAAAGCTGAAGGACGAATTTTTCCCAGAACAAAAACGGTGATTGGCCGCAAGGTTCAGCAATGTCACCCGCCAAAAAGCGTGCACGTAGTAAACCAGGTGATAGATGACCTAAAACATAGACGAAGAAAGTCAGCTGACTTCTGGATAGATATGAATGGAAGAAAGATTTACATTAGATACTTTCCTATGCGAAACCAAGAAGGCGAATACATGGGCTGTCTCGAAGTAACCCAGGACATTACAGATATTCAAAAGATTAAAGGTGAAAGAAGACTGCTGAACGAAATACAGCCAAAATAATGTTTTATACACACGCAAAAATGAGCCAAAACAGTAATACCAAAACATTCCATTTTGTCCAATATTAATAATTTGTAGACCTAAATTATTGGTGTTGTTTGTGAATGTAAGAAAAGTATATTTTCACTGAGAGGGGAATCTAAAAAAGAAAGAATTTAAACAGAGTTCTCATAAATTCACTAGTTGCTAGGAAGAGAGGATATGAGTCGATCCAAACCTAAAATCTTGGTTGTCTTCTACTCGATGTACGGTCACATCTATGAAATGGCTAAAGGACTGGCTGAAGGCGTTCGAGAGACTGGAGGCGAACCTATTCTTAAGCAGGTTATTGAACTTGTTCCAGAAGAACTCTGGAATGAAGACGTCAAAAAAGCGAAAGAATACATGAAAGATATTCCAATTGCTGATCCGCGCCAAGACTTGGCAGATATCGATGGTATTATTGTGGGCACTCCAACCCGTTTTGGCAATATGTGTGCGCAGATGAGGAACTTTTGGGATCAGACAGGAGGAGCTTGGATGAAAGGAACTCTCATAGGCAAACCTGCAGCAGTATTCACTAGTTCTAATACTCAACATGGTGGACAGGAAACAACAATAGTCTCAACTCATCTCACACTTCTGCACCATGGTTGTATTATAGTAGGCTTACCTTACTCTTTCGAGGAGCAGATGACGATGAAGGAGATAACAGGTGGTTCACCATATGGAGCTTCGACCATCGCTGGAAGTAGTCCACCATATTCTCGTATGCCATCAATCATTGAAATACAAATGGCGAAGAGTATGGGCAAACACCTGACGAAAATAGCCAAAAAACTAGCAACTTGAGCAAACGCACATCCTTAACTGGAGCTATCCTGCGCGCGTGCGCGCGCATTTCGAAGCCACAAAAGAGAAAATTAACCACACCTAGAATTATCTCCTATAGAATCTTGTAAACTGCTAAGAACTTCATAAAGAGCAGAAGAAGAGAGAATGTCTGTTCCAGCAACGTGACAATATGGCGCCGCGAGTAGCGTTTGAACCCACATAGAGTGAAGATTTCACAACAAAACCCTCTCTTTAGCTTGCTTTATTTACTATATCCACTAATATATGTGTGCGAAATGGAAAACTATAAACTCTTTAGAAAACGAAAGTAGCTGGAAAAGTTGAAAAACTCACAGTAAAGTATATTTGTGGCTACCGTGTTTGAAACGTGAAACAAACAGGAGGACGCAAACTATTGCCTGTAACTGATTTGCAGAAAAAAACCATTGCCCAGCGTCACAGGCTTTACATGAAGATTTGTCGAGAGTGCGGTGTGCGGAATTCGCCTTCTGCTGTTAAGTGTAGAAAATGTAGAAGCAAGAATTTACGTTGGAAAAAGCGGGAACTGGTTCGCTAAGCTTCTATCATACTCTGTTCTTCGCCTTCGAAAGCAACAAAGTCTTTCCAGCTTCTTGCTATGCTGCCGATTCGGCTTAGATTTGCTTTTATAATGTCAAATCGGAAGGAGCTTTTCATTGTTCGCGCCAGTTGTTCCAAAAGGAAGTTCGGACGTTGGATGAAAAATTGACGGTAATAATTACGAATTAAGTCTTTTATTTCTTCGTAGGGCACGGTGTCTGGATGTACGTTAGCGACGGCGACGCCCATTTCCCAGTGTTGTTGTTCCTGTTCTCTGGTTAGAAATCCTTTTTCTTTAAATTCATCCCAAATAGCCATGCCTGGGAATACGCCTAAAATGTTGTACTGAGGGACGTCAAGGGGCACTTCTTGCGCAAATTTTAGGGTATTTTCTATCTCTTGTCTTGTTTCAGTTGGAGCGCCTACTATAAAAGAGCCAACTATTATGTCCATTCCTGCTTTTCGGGCTGTTTTTACGGCGGTTCTGGATTGTTGGGGAGTTATTTGTTTCTGGTAGTAATTTAAGATTCTTTGGTTTGCGCTCTCTATGCCGAAATAAATTATTTTACAGCCCGCCTTCACCATCGAACGCATCAATTCATAAGACGCGTAGTCTACTCTTCCCTCGCAAATCCACTCAATATCTAATCTTTCTCTGATAATTTCTTTGCAAAGTTTGATTATTCGTTTCTGGTTTATAGTGAAACTATCGTCTACGAAGAGAAATTGTCGATATCCCCCGCTTGTTAGCAGTTGAAGTTCTTCAAAGGTTTTTTCAACTGACCTTGGGCGCCACGTGCCGTGGACGATTTTCTGGCAACCACAGAATCTGCAGTGGTAGGGGCAACCTCGGGAAGAGAGTAGAGTGGTGAATTTTTTCGGTGCGCCGATGGCTCCTATGAGAGTTGAATGATATTCCACGTTTAGTAGTGTACGGTCGGGGATTGGCAGTGCATCAATGTTTTTGATTAGAGGTCTGTCTGGTGTAGTAACAATTTTGTTTTTTTCTCTGAACATAATTCCTTTTACTTTTTTTAGGCTGCGTTTTTTCTCTATGGTTTTTACGAGTTCTTTGGTTGTTTCTTCTCCTTCGCCGCGGACTATTATGTCTACCTGGGGGTATGTGGTGAGTATTCTTTGAGCGTTGAAGGTGGCATAGTAGTTTCCGAAGATTGTTGTGATGTTTGGGTTGTTTTCTTTTACTTTTTGAGCGATTCTTGCGGCGGTTTTGCCTGAGCTTGCGAGGGTTGAGAAGCCTAGTATGTCGGGGTCTCGTTTTTCTACCCATTTTGCAGTTTGTTCTATGGTGTAGGCTTCTGCGGCTTGGTCTAGGAGGACAACTTCTACTCCTTCGTTTTCTAGTATGGTGGCGATGTATAATATGCCTAGAGGGGGCCAGGAGCCTATGACTTTGCTTTTTTCGGTTATGGATAGTTCTTGGTTTGCTCCTGGACTTATAAAAGCGAACTTCATTGTTTCTGGTTTCCAATAAGTTTACTGCTTGGTTGGCATAAGAAAGTTTTGTTGTTATGAGCATGGGAGTTTTTGTGTTGCGCTGTGGATAGATTTGATCTTAAGTTCCAAATTTGCTAGGGTTTCTTTTCTCGACGTCTATGTCTCTTTTGTACAAGCTTCGCCGGGTTTCCGACTGAGAAAAATGTGGGATGTTGCAGTAGAATGTAAAGAACTAATATAATGAAGTGGATTGGCTAGTGGTTTTAATAGCTCAGCACGTTTCAAAGGAGAGCACACACAAATTAAATAAGCAAATCTCACTGTGAAAGGTTGGCGAATGCTACATGAGAATGACTATTCTAAAGAAAAAAACAGGTTACGCTTTAGGCCTTTTACTTTGCGTCATAGGAGTGATAATGCTACTCATCTTATTTTGGAAATGGTGGGACACAGGAGTATTCACGTCATCAAACATGCTTTCAACTCTAACAACGAGCTTTTGGACAGATTATCCAGACGTAGCTTTAGGAATCGGATTAAAACTTATACACTACGCCATATTGAGTATTGTTTTCCTCGTTATTGGCTCCGTAATTTTAGTAGCCAGAAGAGAAAAAATCACCGTAACCGAAGAAGTAACCATACTGCTTGAATGCCCACACTGCAAAAACCAATGGCGGGAATCCACGTCAAAAACCCAATTAGAATCCATGGGCTACCCCAACGTAAAAACTCTTTCCCGACGAAAACACTTTGATATTAGACCCTTGTTTGTTCGGTTTTTGAGTGTCTTTTTAAATACCCCCCTTCCCCAACCTATTTAATGATGAAGCCAGAAATGAACCGTCTCTGCGACTACATCTTAACCGCTGATGAACACATACGCTTTGCGCGCGCCATGGTCATCGACCAAATGGGCAACATACTCTGCATGAAATCCCGCAAGAAACAGCTCAAAAACTCGCTGACACAATAGCCATCCTAACAACCGGTATTCTCAAGATCCTCATCCAACACCACGGCTGCTTCCAACACATAACATAGAGCACCAGAACTATACCCAATAGATCAACCAATCAAACAAAGCTACCTCGTTTACATAACCACAAAACCCTTGGGGCTAGAGCTTATAACACACATAAAAGAAACCGTCAAAATTTATCAAAAAGAAGAACTCTAAATTTTACTCCTAACCTGAGCTAAAACCTCCCCCACAAACCGCTTAATCCCCAAAGTCGAAAGCCGATAATCTCCTTTCTCCGTCCTAACCACCAAACTCTCACGACACAGCTCACCAAGCCGAGTGCCAGTGATCTTTCCACTCTTTCCCAACCATCTCTGTAACTCTCCTCTGGAAAGAGAAGCCTTTTCTAAAAGGCCTAGTTGCCATCCAACGTAAGCCGCAAGTAACTTCAAAAGCAAGCTTTCACTATCAGTTAATTTCTGCTTGGAAACTAAAACTACAGTGTCCTCTTCTGCTACAGCAACCAAACCTTTGCTCGCTTCAAGAACCTCCTTTAGATCCACAGTCAAAACTGTACTTCGCACAACATCGAAAAGTGGAATCGTTTGACTGAAAAACCGGTTAACGCCAATCCAAACATCATTAACATTGCCCGTAAAAGTTTCCTCAACGTCCTTGTATCTTACATGTACTGTAACACTCAACTCTACATTGTCTCCTTAAATTTCGTCACAACTTCCTCCTCAACCCACTTCTCGCCTTTCGTTGTCAACTTGAACTCTGGACGCTTGGGATCAGGTTTGAACACCAAGCCGCGCTTCGTCATTTCATTCAGCCTTGCAGGCACCATAGATTTTATCCCGCTAGACTTTAGCAATTGGTCGATCTGCGTCGCTGTGCTTGTTTTCTCGTTAGAGGCGTACAAAACCATTCCAATAGCTTCGTAATGTGTCAGTTTACGTCTTGCCGTAATTACAGGTCCCTCAGTGGTGAACTCCACGATTCCTTCTAACTTCTCCTGCAAAGGCGGAGTCAGCTTGGACGACACCAAGCCGCTAATTTTCTCAATGAACTCTGGAGGCAGATTATTCAGCATGTCTAAAATCTCTCTTGCACTATCACCTTCCACAACAATCTCGCCGAAAGGCGCTTTCACTCGAACTCGAAGATGCCCAGTCAAAGTCTAAGTCGCCTCCTTTTCAGTTAATATATACACATAGCCAGCATCTGTTTTCCACCTTCTCACTTTTCCTTTCTTAACAAGCCACGACAGCACTCCTGACAGAGTTGTTGGAGGATAGTGGAGGGCATTTGCCTTCAAAGCCTCAACAATCTCAGACAAGGTTCTAGGTCTCCATGCTCCCCACTCGGTTTCAAGCAGCTTTAACACTGCTTGGCTGCAATTTCTTGCTTTTTTGATTGAAGGATACATTTTGGATGGTGCAGCGGTTGGAGATGTCAGCCTTACTGTTACAGGCGTTTTTTCAGTAGAAACAACTTTAGAGTTTATATGAGCGAATGCTTTGGAAACGTTTTCAATAAGTTTTGGCAAGTCTTTAATAGTTTTTAAAACCTCTTTTTGTGTACCTGAAATTTCAACCTCATTTTGATTCATCTTGACGCGTAACGAAAATGGCATTCTTGGTCAAACCTCACAATAGTAGAGTGATATTAGACGGATATTATAAAATCTTTTACTGTGGACAACAAAATCCTGTATTTGCTTATAGAGATAACGTCCATGCTGTAGGTTTACATCGAAACCTAAACGTTACTTGGAGCCATACGTTTCGAGCACAATTAGAAAATTGTAGAGTGGCAAACCTTTATTGACTTACATTAATTTTTTTAGTGGTTATGATAACTCTTTCTTGGTTTAAATGATCAGGAAAGTAGAAGAAGCTTATGAACGAATAAAAGAAACCGTTAACGCGACTCCAGTGATGACTTCCTCAACTCTTAACACAATAACTTGCAGTAAGTGTTTCTTGAAGTGTGAGAATTTCCAGAAAACTGGGGCCTTCAAATTTAGGGGAGCCTTTAATGCCTTGTCACAATTATCTCTAGAACAGAAAAAGAAGGGAGTAATAACCCACTCCTCTGGAAATCACGCGCAAGCACTTGCCTTGGCAGCTAAACTTCTAGGAATCAAAGCGGTGATAATTATGCCTGAAACTGCATCTCCAGTAAAAATGACTGCAACTAAAAGTTACAGGGCAGAAATAGTTACTTGTGGCACTCACCCGACCGATCGGGAGAAAGCGGTTATACCCCTTATCAAAAAGTATGGTTATGCTCTTATACACCCATCTAATGACCTCGAAATAATCGCTGGCGCTGGTACTGTTGCTTATGAACTAATCAAGGAAGTAGGTGAACTCGATTATGTTTTCACTCCAGTTGGTGGCGGCGGATTACTAAGTGGAACAGCAATTGCAACCAAGGGTTTACTTCCTTCAGCCAAGGTCATTGGCGTTGAACCCAAAAACGCAGACGATGCTTATCAATCATTCAAAGCTGGAAAAATTATCCCCGTAAAGAACCCAAATACAATAGCAGACGGTTTAAGAACATACCTTGGGAGCAACACTTTTAGAATAATTAGAGAAAAAGTAGATCAGATAATTACTGTTTCAGAAGAGGAAATTGTAGACGCAATGCAGTTTCTCTGGGGAAGAATGAAACTAGTAGTCGAACCTTCTGGAGCGGTTTCACTGGCAGGAGTACTATCAAAACAAATAGATTTAGAGTCAAAAAATGTAGGGGTCATAATTAGCGGAGGAAACATCGACCTGACTGATTTCTTCGACAGAATTAGGCAAATATAATGGGTGCATCCAAGATTCTTTTGAGTTTAAACCTTGCTATGTTGCTATTCTGAGTAGCTGCATTAACGCAACGCTTTAGAACTTAGTCTTCTAAACGATAGATTGAGGCTTAATTTCCTAAGTTTCGTTTAGATCTATTGAAGTCCATCAAAAGCGAGGTGCTTTTTTATGCCAGTCAATGCTGCTATGAAAGAATTCATGGTGGAGACAATCTTTGATTTTTGCCGCAATTCTGTGATAAAACCTGAATAATCAGTGTAGTTCTTGTGCATAGTAACGATTATAGAGTTCTTTCCCAATCCGTTGCCTTCAGCAGCAAAGACAACTCTAGGATCCTTTTCAAGCCATTTGTAGGGCGACATTGCTTTCTCTTTTTCCTCAGGTAACCATTGCACAAAAGTAAATGCTACTAGCTCAAATCCAAGCTTGGTAAAGTCTGGCAGAGCAGTATATTGTAGAACGTATTTGTCATCTTCAAGCTTTCTCCTTGTCCTCGTAACAGTAGGCTGCGAAAACCCAAGAACTTTTGCCAAATCTCTATCGCTTCTTCGAGAGTTTTTAATTAACTCGTACAAGAGTTTTGGAACTTTGTCGGCGTGCATACTTTGCATAAACTACAAAGTAATATATAAATCCTATGATTGACTTTGAGACATATACTATTTTTTTATTTTCGTCATAAAATTGACGCTTTTATGATTTTTTTAAAACATATTGTCCTTTGGTCAGTCTTTCTGCTTTGTCTTTGTTCACCAGCACCGTGTCTTCGATTCGAAAGCCACCGAACCCAACGATGTATATACCAGGCTCGTCAGTAACCACATTTCCAGTCTTAAGTACGTCTTTGCTTGTAGAATTCAAAACTGGCTGCTCATGTACTTCTAATCCGATGCCGTGACCAAGACCATGGACAAAATATTCGCCGTATCCCGCCCGGTCTATAATGCTTCTTGCAACTGCATCTGGTTCTGCAGCTTTCACTCCATCACGTATTTTCTGAAAAGCTTTCTCTTGAGCCGTTTTCACAATGGTATAGATTTTTTCCTGTTTTGCAGATGGCTTGCCAACGACAAAAGTTCGTGTCATATCTCCGCGGTAGTTCTTGTATGCTGCCCCAATGTCGACGACAACAACGTCTCCGTTCTTGAGTTTTCGGTTACCACATCCTCCATGGGGATAAGCTGAGCGAACACCAGAGGCAATTATGCTTTCGAAGGCCGTGCCATAAGAGCCGTGGGTGCGCATTGTATATTCGATTTCAGCGGCAACTTCATATTCTCGAAGCCCAGTCCTAATTGTGTTATAAGCTGTTTGCATGCCTTCAACTGTTAATTCTGCGGCTTTTCGGATTTTTTTTAGCTCATCCTCGTCTTTTACTCTGCGAAGGTTCCAAATATATTCGCTTTTGGCTTCAAGCTTAGTGTTTCTAAGAACTTTGCTGAACTTTTGATGCATCTGGAGGCTCATTGCATCGAAGCCTATCTTTTTCAGCTTTTGGCTTCTAATTTGTTCCGCAATTTTTTTGAAAAACTTTTCGCCACGTTTAACTAGTTCCACCCTACAGTTTTTTGCTTCAGCTTTTATCCATTCATAGTTTACACCGTAAACGTAAAAGATGCTTTCATCTTTGCTTGGAATTAGCATGACAGCAGTACCTAACGAGTCGGCAGCACCCAATAATTCAGTAAAATAGAGCATGTTAAACGGGTTAGTGATTAGGTAACCGTCAAATTCTTTTTGGAAAGTCTTTTTTAAGGCTTCTACTCGATTCTTCAACGCAAATCCCTCAATGAAGAGAATTGTAATTAGAAGAAATGGACTATAACTTTTATGGATTTTGCTCTATCCGCCACTCATCAGCGACATAAGAATTACGTGATCTCCATTTTTAAGCCTTGTTTTAATGCCATCAAGTTGTCCCATCAATACTCCATTCACCGTGACAACAAAACCAGTTTTAACGTCTTTTTGACCTAGCTCAAAAACTTCTTTCTTAAAAGGTGCTCCGTAAAGGTTTGACAGTTTGCCCAGTAGTTCTTGAAGTGAAGTCTCATGGCTTAGCTCGAATTCTTCAACTCGTTTGTTGAGCATGTTCTTGATAAAGCCTAGATATTCTACCTTTACCTTCATATTAAGCCAAGCCTTCACAATAATAATTTTCGATGTATCTATTTAACTCTTCTAAAACATACTATTTGCAAACAAGAAATAGTGCGCACGTAAACTAGCTTTTGGTAGCCCGGGAGAGATTCGAACTCTCGTCAGAGGGTCCAAAGCCCTCTATGCTTGTCCGCTACACCACCGGGCTCCAAATGCCTATACACATAACCATCGTAAAAACCTTAACACCTACTTATACATACACCTTATGAAGAACGGGAAAAACTTTGGGCGTTAACCTCACTCCAATAATGGTAAAGCAAAAAGTCACCTTAAACGATTTGAAAGGCAAAAGCCTCGCAGTGGATGCCAACAACTACCTCTACCAATTTCTATCCCTAATACGAACAAGAGACGGAACACCACTAAAAGACTCGAGCGGAAACATCACATCCCACCTCGCCGGTTTGATGTCCCGCTCCACACGTCTAATACGCGATTTTAACATTGACATTGTTTTTGTATTTGATGGCCAACCACCGGCACTCAAAGAGGAAGAAATCAAAAAAAGGCGGATACAACGAGAGAAGGCCCTTCAAGAATGGCAACAAGCACTGAAAGCCCGTGACTATGCCAAAGCCTTTTCAAAAGCAGTTATGACCAGCAGACTAACATGGAACATGATAGAAGACGCTAAAAAGCTATTACTGCTACTCGGAATCCCGTATGTAAAAGCCCCAAGCGAGGCAGAAGCCCAAACCGCTTACATGGCAATCAAAGGCGACGTCTGGGCAGCAAGCAGCAAAGACTACGACACCATCCTTTTTGGCGCACCAAAACTGTTACGGTTTCTAACAATTCACGGACAAGAATACTTACCAAGCAAAGGAATAGCAAGACCCTTAGAGCCAGAACTTATAGCTTTACGTCAACTTCTTTCGTATCATGGAATAACTCGTTTGCAACTTGTTGACTTAGCGATATTGGTTGGAACAGACTTTAATGAAGGAATAAAAGGTGTGGGTCCTAAGACAGCCCTAAAACTTGTCAAAGAATATAACAGAATCGAAAATTTGCCTAGCAAATTCTTGTCAAAAATCCCGCAGCAATACGAAAAGGTAAGGGAGACTTACTTCCATCCAAAAACAACGCCTAAATATAGTCTTAGCTATAATTCCTTGCAAGAGGAGGAGCTTTTTCACTTTCTCTGCGACGAAAGAGATTTCTCTCGAAAACGAGTGAGAACGATTGTTCAGAGAATGAAAGAAGTTTACAAAATAAAGAAGCAAGCAAAGCTTGAAAAATGGTTTGGAGAATGCATATAATTGGTTTGCTTTGCATTAAGGTTGATGAAATCTTGTTAAAAACTGTTTTGACATCCGAAAAAGACAGAAAAACGTCAGAAAATTATTTAAGCCATTTCCACGAAAAACCTATGATATCATGAGAGGTAGATAGGATGAGATCAGATTACGCTTTATACGTCGTAGCCATAATATGCTTCATAGTAGCAATCTACACAACCACCATAAATCTAGAGAGTACACTCTACATCTATGCAATAGCCGTTCTCGGCATAGTTTTCGTAGGACTCGGATACATCGCAAGACCAAAAAAGCCAACGCTTACAACAGTAACATCGCCACCGTCTCCAACAGAATTATCGCCAGAACCAGAAACACCGCCAAAGACTGAACAAAAGGAAACATCGACGAAAAAAAGAGCCCGAAAGAAAAGGACTACACGAGGACGCAAAAAGAAAACTTAAACTGTTTTACTATTCTTTCCAACAGTTTCTATTTTCAGTCGCCATTTCTTTAAATTATAGAAGATTGGTTCATAACTTATCACGATTATTCCATTTCTTGATGTCTCAATGTTTTAGTTTTGCCTTGAAAAAGTTTTCTCTAAATTAAAAATAAACGCAATTTATGGTTTAAATTGGACATTCTGAGAAAAAGATAATTAACAAAAAGGTTGTCAATTGAAGGAAGAGAAGAGTTTATTCGTGTTTTTGTTATTCAGTTTCTTCGTCTTCTGCAGTTGTCTCCTCTGTTTCACTTTCCTCTTCAACTACTTCCGTCTCAGCAGGTTTCTCTTCTGCTTCTCCAATTGCTTCTGCTTCAGCAAACCTTCTGCTTATTCTAGTTATGCGTATTTTCACGTGATCACCTGGTTTCGTGTTTGGTACAAAGCATACTAATCCCTTGATTCGCGCTATACCTTCGCCTCGGCGACTGGTTTCTAGGATTTCAACGTCGTATTCCTTTCCTATTTCAACTGGTTTTGGAGGGAAACGTCTAGGACCGAAATTTCTGTTGCTGCTTCTTCCACGTCTTTCGTAATGCATTCTTTCACCTCTTTCTAATTCATTAGCTAGTTTGACATAGAGCTTAGAAGTTTATGTCACGGTAAGCTGTCCATATCGACCAACGTTGAGTTGGATTTCTCCGCGGAATGAGGTTACGTATCCGTTTTCGATTTTAACTGTGTCGTTCTCGTTGACTTGCTCTATTTGGTCGTTCCATAAGGTGAGTTTTATTTGTCCAGTGTCGTCGCTTATTATCGCGTTTGCTACGCGGTATGTTTCGTTCTTGTATCTAGACATAACTTCGCGGGTTGCCTGTTTTTCGAGAACTTTCGCTTCTACGTCTACTCGTTTCATGCCATTTCTTAAATCCTTTATTTTCAATTTTCTCCTCCCGTTTAGTTTACTTTTCCGCTAAGGGTGAATTTCTGTTAACTTCAATCGTTCGCCGATTTTGGTCGTGGATTCGAAGACAGAGAATCCGTGTATTCCTGCTGTTGCTTCATCTCTGTTGCTTCCAGTGTTGTCGATTATAACTTCAGGTTTTTGGCTCTTTTTGGCTGAAGTTTTTTGTTGAAAAGCCTCTTGGTATTGCCGTGTTTTTTGGCTAAACCTTTGCGGCTGTTTTTCTTGTAGTTTCATATTTTCTGGAAGCCATCTCGGCATGTGTACTGTTCGTCCCTTAATCGCGGTGCTAGCCACCAGAACCGAAGCCATGCAAAAGTAGCAAGGAGCCACTTGTTACATGGTGCTGTTCTGGCATGCCAGTAGTGTTGAAGGAAGATTATGTCGAATATAAGTTTTATCATAGTGCTCAGAACGTTGCAGAAAGGCTTTTTCTTTCACTTAGTTCTTTGTCGCTTCAACCCATTTTTCTGTCGTAGTTTGTTGTCACCACTGATAGGTCGAGTGCGTCAACCTTTCCATTTTGGTCTAAGTCGCAGTCTGGGTTGTATTCGTCCCAGTCTATGCCGTGTGGATAATGAGTTGAGTTCGTTCCTAATGCTTTTACTATAAAGGCTAAGTCAAGAATGTTGACAACTCCATTTTCGTTTATATCTCCAGCGTAGTAGTGGAACATAATTTTCAGCCTGTTTTCAATAAAGGTTTGAGTTAGGTAATATTTGTCGTAGCCCTCTAGTTTAATCCAGTTGCAGAAACTGTAGTCATCGTAAATCCATGCGCCAGTTCCGTCTTCTTTTAGGTCTGTGACGCCGTTGCCGTTAATGTCTCCGTATGCTGGCTCGTAGCATCTAACATATTCTGGATCTACGTTTTCCCATATAGACTTCCTAATTATTGGCAATTCACCTGCCAATTGAACAGCCCAAGCATTTTTATGGTTGAAGTATATTTCGATGGCTGTGGAATTTACTATGTGGGTTCTATTCATGTCTGTGATTAACGGAAAGTGCCATGCATTTACGAGGCCACACTTGTAAGTGTATTTGAAGCTGAAGGAAACGTCTTCAATTGTTAGTGTTGCGTTGTCGCCGTGCCATTTAACGTTGTCACGTATCTTAAATGTTACAACTATTGCCTCAGGGTCATAGGTACTGTTCCAGAAGTTGACGCTGTAGCTTTGGGCAATGAAATGTTCTGTGGATGCGAGGTTAAACGGGTTAGTTCCTAACAGGCTGTCGTAGATTAAGTCGAGAACTTTGTGGTCCCAGTACCACTCTGAGCTGACTACGTTTAGGTATTCTATATCGCTTTTGAAGCCATAGTCGATTACGCTATCGTCACCCTTGTACATGTTGAGGAAAGTGTAATAGTTATCGATGCCGCAGCCTGCGTTGTTTACTACGCCAGTCCATCCTGTCTTATAGGCTTTAACGGCTTTAGAAGACCATAATGGAATAACGGGGCAGTACTGAAGAAAGATTTTTCCGCATTCTACTGCTGCTTCTTTTGCTTCTTCAACGGTCGCTGAATACTTTACTTTTAGCGCCCATTCGTCGAATTCGTGATTGCAGAAGCCTGGATAGTTTAGGCTCCAACCGGTATCTGGACCCAAATATGTATAGGATGAGTATAGGTCGTAGTATTGATCGGGAATTGTGTCAAGACTCCAGCCGCCTGTATAAAGGTTGCATTCATAAGGAATAATACGCCGAGGGATGGGGGGAATTGTTGTTCTCTCTGCGATTATTGAATATACAGGTACTCCTACAGATTCTAATTCTGCAGTCAGCATCTCGCCAGTCCTTCTCCTTTTAGGATCGTACATTTGTATATAGAATTTGAGAGGCTCTAAGTCGTTTCCAGTTGTTGGGTTGTTTCGAATCCCGTTTTCGTCTGCGTCAACGAAGCCTGCAGCATCCAAAATTTCGATAGCCCGGGTCTTGTTGTAGTCATAGATTAAACCTAGACTTCCATACAATGCCATATCCATATAGTCTGACTGAGTAGGTAGTATGGGCAAATCAAGTCTGTAGCCATAATTCCTCAAAACGTCACGCACAATTGCATCACGATCGGTTAAATGGGCAATTGCTTTTCTGAATTCTAGAGACTTAACACTTTGTTCGTCTTCAGGATCATAGAATTTACTGGTCTCAGATCCAGTGGGCCACTTCTGATTGTTCATGTCAATTTGATACATGTCCATTCCAATGTATTCTCGCATTGTAATCTTTTCAGGCTTTAACGCCCACTCGTCAATCCATTCTTTGGAGAGAGGCCAATCGCCAATGTCGAGCATGCCATCGTCTAAACCTACGTTCTCTGTATCAGGATCCAAGTAGATGTGTATCTTCATGTCAGGTGTCTTTGGACCAGACTGAGCAAAAACAATGGATGTAACTGGACTGCAAAGAAGCAGACAAGCACAAATCACAAAAATAGAGAAAGCTCTCTCCTTTAACACAATCCCTCTACTCTATCAATTTTTCAGCAATAATACATCGACTCTTGATTCGATTTAAGCTTTGGTGAAGAAAATGCTTCATCTTTCTTAAATGATACCATATACACAATAGAAATGCAGGTAAAAATGTTAATCTATAAATCCTCAGAATAACTCCTAAATCATATTACAGTTAAAATAACTATATCTCCACCAATCCCCATTTTCACACGCGCGGTCATTTGTCAACTTCCTCAATCATTTCTCTTGCTATACAAGCAAAGGCTATTCTAAGGGGATTAACTTGATCTCAAAAAGTTGCGACCACCTTTTCCCAGTTACAAAGAGCCTGTCTTCTTTTGCGTCATATGCAATCCCATTGAGTACATTGTTTGTATCTGAATTTTCTAAGTCTTGGATACCCGTCAAGTCTATCCACCCTTTGACTTGTCCGGTTTGAGGATCAATTATTGCAATTTTTTCTTCTTTCCAAATGTTAGCATAGACCTTCCCCTGAATGTATTCAAGTTCATTGAGCTCAGTCACAGGGCTATTATCATGTACTTCAACCTGTCCAACTTTTTCAAAGGTTTCCGGGTCTATGAAATACAAAGTTGCTGTTCCATCACTCATTATCAGATGACTACCATTGTGTGTAATTCCCCATCCTTCAGTAGGATAGTCAAACTCTTGTAGTAAATCAAAAGAATATTTGTCATAGACGAAACCTTTGTTCGACTTCCAAGTTAACTGGATGATTTTTTCATCAAAAATTGTAATGCCCTCACCGAAGAACTGACTTGGTAGAGCATAAAACTGCAGAATGTTGCCAGTCTCTAATTCTACGCGGCGCAGTGTAGAGTAACCGCAGAGCCCCGTGCTTTCATATAGAACACCATTCTCAAATATCAATCCTTGGGTGAAAGCATTTTCGTCGTGAGGATATACATTGACAATATCATAGGTGTAGCGTAGTGGTGTAGAATTTGCCGGACCATAGTTCAGCAAAACGACTATAATGGCACTAAGCACAAGTACTGCTACGACAATCAGTATACTTACTAGGTGTCGCTTTTTCATAAATATCTCTTGTTATACTATATTTCCCCAGTATTATTACATATATCGTAATATAGGTTAAATCTTTTAAGCACCAAGACATAAACAAATAACAAACATCCTAACAGGCGAATTACAATGGGAGAAAAAGAAAAGGAGAAGCAATTAGAAGAACAGATAACAAAGGTTCTCACAACTTCTGAAACTGCAGAGATCAAAAGAATGCTTGAAAAAGACCACGCTGTTGATTGTCTCTTCCTTTTGGCATTAGATAAGGGAAAATGGAAGAAAGCCAAAACCTACATGAACAAACACAAACTCACCCTAAGTGATGGCACTTACCGAGCTCGCATGATAGAAATCACTCAACTAGGTCTATCAAAAGCCACCCCTATTGACCCTCTTAAAAAGCAGTACACCATCACAAAAAAAGGCGAAAAACTCGCTACAGCATTGCTTAAGCTGCTCCAGAACATCTAATTGAATTGGACAATTAAACCAGTTTATTCGATGTTACGGGATAGCCTTCTTGCCATACGTTCTATACTGGATAAAATCTTTTTTCTTATAGAAGCATGTAGTTGAACAGACCTTTCGATATTTATTTGGAGCCAAATAGGCTTCAGTTAGGCTGTTTGCTGTTGCGACAATAAACGTTATCTATAAAAGGCAAAAGCTTACTATTCTAAGCATCATAAAAGCTTGGAAAACTATGACTGAAGAATCTAAAGACAGCGAATCAACTTCGCCAGAAAAACTCTTAATCGACAATCCTTCTGATTTTCAATTTCACGCCGCTTATCTCACTTATTCTGACATCTACGATAAAACAACAAACCCAGAAACCAGAAACCAGCTAAACCAGAATATCAGAGCTCTTCAACAAGATCAAATAGATTATTCAACCTTCTACAGAAACATAAATCAATACCGAGCAGAAGCCAGCTCCAACCACCACTATAACAGAACGCAAATAAAGACACAGAAAAAACGAGAATGGCGCCGCAAAGCACAAAAACAAGAAAGAAACAAGCGACATAGAAGATAACCACTATACTTATTTTCCAGACCTGCATTACACTTTTAACCCTTCATAGTAGCCATGATGCTGGAACACAATAATGTACGCTGTTGAAACCAAGAATCTAACCAAGCGATACGGCAAAATATACGCCCTCAAAAACTTAGACTTCACCATCGACAAAAACGAAATCATGGTGCTCCTTGGACCGAACGGGTCAGGAAAAACAACTCTCCTTCTCATCCTTGCAACAGTCCTTAAATCAACATCAGGACATGCAAGAGTAATGGACATAGATGTAAACACTCAACCAACACAAGTACGCCAAATTCTAGGTATAGCGTTTCAAGAAGCGAGAGGGTTCTGGCGTCATAAGCCCGCCGACATACTGCGTTTCCACGCAAACGTCTGTGGCATACCGAAAACAAAACGTGACACCTTAATAGAAAATATCCTCAAGGACTTGGAACTATGGAACGCTAGAAATAAACTCTTTATGCATCTCTCAGGTGGACAAGCAAAACGACTAGAAGTTGCTAAAGTCTTTGTTCAGCGCCCGAAATTTGCTATATTAGATGAACCTACTAGTCAAGTGGATCTACGTGGGAAGCGTGAAATATGGGCGCAAATCCTTAAACTACGGGAAGAAGGTTCGACAATCCTTGTCGCTACGAACGAGGTTCGCGAAGCTGAATACTTGGCTGATCGTGTAACTGTGTTGGATGAGGGAAAATTCGTTGTTTGTGACACTGTCAGACAATTGAAAGACAGTATCACAGGCGGTGACATAGTTGAACTTGAAATCGACACTCCAGACGCTCAAACTCTAAGGCAATCCTTAAGCCAAATAGAAGGAACCGTAAAAATTACCAACTCAGGCGAAAACCGATTCAAAGCCTACGTGTCTATAGCAGAGTCGTGGGTGCCAAGAATGACAGATATGTGTTACCGAAGCAAAGCTCACATTCGCTCTATAAGAGTAACCGAACCATCCTTAGACGACGTTTTCCTCCACTTCACAGGACGAGTCTTAAGAGAGGACAATAGATGAGTAACGTAATTCGCCTCGTCTGGTTTGACTTGAAACCAGAGCTTAGACCGCCAATCTGGATAATCATGGAATGGACTGTTTTCTTAGTTCAAGTTAGCGTGTATGGTGCCATTATTTCTCAACTCGTCACAAACCCCATAATAGGCGACTATAGCCAATTCTTCGCCGTTGGTTTAGTGATTATGATAACTTTTGACATGGCATCGCATACGGGACGTCACTTTGTTGAGCACGCTCATGAAGGACGATTACCCTATTTGCTTAGTCTTCCGATTTCGCGGTCAAAACTGTTCTTGGCTATTGCTTTGCAGGGCGGGGCAGAGCTTGCTTTGATGCTTGCAGTTCCATTGACGGTTACTTTGGTGATTATAGGAAACCTCTCGTGGGTCTCTGTTGTTGCTTGCGTGTTAGCGCTATTTTTTCTTGGCTTCGGTGTAGCAGGCTTAATGCTGGGTTTGTCTTTTATAGCTTTCAAATCATCTGACCTTTACACCGCATTCGTGACAGGTTTGAGTGCCGTCATAATTCGCTTCAGCACCGTGTTATATCCTTTCATTATCTTGCCCCCTCAGTACGCCTCAGCCGCTGCCTTCAGTCCACTTACGTACGGATCAGATTTGGTTCGTTTTATCTTAGGGTTTGATCCAAGTATCCTCTTGAACCCCTATTTTGCAGCGGCTATACTTGCAGCTTTGGCAGCCAGCACTTTAGGTTTAGGCTTGTTTCTTGTTCAGAGACTTGTAGAGGGGGTTAAAAGTGCGTGAGTGAAATTCGAGTCATCCTTGCAATTGCACGCAATGACTTCTCCTATTTCTTTCGGACAAAATGGCTTATGGCCATACTTCTAAGTCTCAATCTTTCGGATATGCTTGTAGTTGCGCTTGTTTACAAAAACATGATGACTATTGACTATTTCTTCTACTTTGTCCCCGCAGTTATAGTTATGGGGCTTTTCGCTGCTTCCTTAGACACTGGCAGAAGAATCTGGCTGGCTCTTCGTGAAGGAGTAATCCAGTATGAACTATCCCTTCCAGTCAGCACTCACGGTCTCGTTATAGCTTATCTGCTTGCGGGAGGCGCAGCTGCCTTAGTGTATGCGAGCTCTCTTATGGCAATCGCATTAATCGTTCTTCCTGCTCATGCAATTTGGAGTGCAGTAATGTTACTACCTTTCCTCTTCGTTTTAGCTATGGGACTCGCAGGAATTGCCGCTACACTTGCTGCAGTGGCGTCGACGCATGGAGAATTCTTTTTTGCCTTTCAAAATGTTGTACAGGTTGCTCTTCTAACCCTAAGCACAGTATATTACCCAATGGAAGTAATCCAAGACTACCTGCCACCCGCATTAACTGCCGTTGTCGCTGCAAATCCTTTAAGTCTGGCTGCTGAAGCCCTTCGCCAATATACTTTCGCAGGTGCTCCCATTGAACCCACCTTTCTGCTCAAAATTCTTCTCGCAAGCATACCTTTTACCATAGTAGGCGCATTTGCCTACTATGGTGCTCTTCGCAAATTTCAAGTTCAAGGAAAACTGTAAAACATTCTTAATCATGAACTAAAGAACAACTAGGACATTAACAATCATGCCAATTTAGACCAAAGACATTTATTTCTTTTAGGCACCTACATGGAGAATTGATGCTGATTTGAAGTCGTCAACACGAAAATACATGTGTGTTGTAGTTGGTTGGATCTTACTTGTTTGCTACACCATTCTCCTCACGAGTGCTGTAGAAAGCATTATGGATCTCTCAGGCGTTGTGCCTTCAGACGACAATATTAAGCAGATAATAATTTTCCTCTACGGTCTTGCCGTAGTAAGTTTCTTGGGAGGGTCGCAGATTCCCGCGGTTTTTCTGAAAAAGAGAAGTTTCGTAGTTCAATTCGGTTTCAGCGCAACGTTTGGTCTCATGCTTCTTCTGATAACGATCCTTAATGACACGACTCTTAATTCCCTCAATGGCGCAATTTTAAAGCCTTTCTTTTTAAACTACCCCGTAGTTGCTGTAGAGTATTTGTCTATACCTTATTTTTTCATGATTTTCATTGATCTCCACTTAAGCGGACGCCTAAGTGCTTTCTCTTGGAGACACCTCAGCCAATTCCTCGGCGGAACATTTTTACATCCAAGACAAACATTTGAAGAAGTTCTATTTTGCCGCTCAATCTTGTTTTCTTTAGTTTCCGCCGTCTTGATCTCTGTTGCGTGGATCATACGGACCGTTGCATTTTCTACCACAGGCTTTGTTGTCGCACGTTGGCGTTTTATTAATTTCAGCATCAGCGAACCGTTAGAATTTGCTACCAAGACAACAGTGATCATTCCTGCTGTGCTATTCCTATGGTTGATGGTGTCAGTTTTTGTTCACGTAGTAGCACGACGACTTGGTGGGAATGGCTGTTGCTCTAAAATGGCATCTCTGTTGGGTTTTGCTTTTCTGCCTTCTTTGATAACGATTGTTGTTGATTTGTTGGAGGTGGGACTTCAAATTGGAAATTCGCTTTTGCCAAGTGTGGTATTTTTGATCTTAGGCTTAGTTGTTCCATTGGTCTTGTGGCCTTTCATACTAGTTACTTTTGCTATCCAAAGATCAGAAAATCTCACATCGCAAAGTGCCAGTTTAGCCACTATAATAGCGTTTTTACCTTTGTTCTTCTTACTCACATGGATATTTTTGTAGGCAGCTTATTCAAGCTTTTTGGCAATAGAAGTGACATGAAACCCACCTTTTTATCTAAACCAAACTGCATCAAAGGTTAGGGCTTTGCGTTCTTGATAGATATCGTCAACTTCTTCCAGTGCGTACACTTCTCGCACTAGAATGTCAAAGTCTTCATGGTTGCTATGGTGATTATGCTTGCTGCAAGCAAAGAGTAAATAAACTATTCTTTCACGAATTTCTTGCGTTTACAACTGAGATTTGAAGCAATAAAAATGGATATAATGAGCAAAGTTGATGTAATCCACGGAAATGAGTAGTCAGACGTCATTGAGAATGTGATGCCTCCAACTAAGGGTGGTGAGGGTGGAGAAACCTCGTTTATTGTTCTATTTGTGATATAGAAGAAAACAGGAAGCCAACGCAACACAACACTTTCGATGTTAGTTGGGAGAGGATTAAAGGTCCATCTCCATCCCCCTTCCAACGCAGTGTTCGGGTAAGGTCCAGGCTCTGTAACGACATCTATCCAAGATTCGTTACGGAAAATCTCACAAGTCAATGCCAGAACGCCAGCTTCGCCATACATCCAATCGTCCCAAATACCGTACATCACTGTAGGTGAATCATATTGCGTACCTCCAGTGATGCTTGAGAGACTTTGCGCAATTTCCACGAATTTCGCGTCGTCAGGAGTAGGGTCTGCAGTGCATCCCCACGGGTAAAATATAAATTCGAGGCCCGAATGGAAACTGATTGCATGCGTGAAATCATGTTCCAACACAAAATCTCTGATCGCTTGTGTTTCCGGCTCCGAAAAAGGTGCAGGTCCACGGTAGACTGATGAAGATGGGTCTGACACAGCTTTCTCCCACTCAACAGGATAATTTCTATTTAGATCAACGCCGCCAATCCAATCCTCACCATTTACTCCATCAGTATCGTTGTCTATTCCTTCGTATCCCACGAACTCAGGATCATAAGGATCCGTGTAGTTTACTAGAATCTCAATGAGGCCATTCCCATTCAGATCCTCAGGAGGATCTTCATCATCTAAACCATCGTAATCTTCGTCAGTTGGACGAGCGTTTTTTCTTTGCCAATCATTCTTTTCAAAAATATCGAAGCCATCGACGTTCAAGGCGACAATCACGTAGATTTCACAGTTACTAAGGAACATGGTTATGTTTTCGTCCAACCCAAAATTAGTGGCTGCATAGACAACAAAGTACAGTAGCAACTCTGCAGCTATTTGCTCCTGAGCGTGGTGATATCCCACGAACAATACTTCTGGTTTTGGTTTGTTATCATTTTCATTAGTTAGACGCACACAATAAATATCCTGGTTGCGCCAACTTTTGCCAATTGAGAAAACATCAACAACATTTGGATACGTTTCATTTAGCGCAGATAATATTGTAGTGATCTCCGTATAGTTGTGGTAATGAACCCAATCTAGAAACTTTGTACATTTCCACGCCGAACTTGGAACAAAAGTAAAAAAGATTTGATGATGATCGTTGTCGCCAGATGGTGCGTCTGAATATACTATGAGAAGGTTGTCTTGAGAATCAATCGCTATGTTTGGATCTGCGCAGTTGACGCTGGCTGCGTCAGGATGAACATAATTGAGTTTAAGATTCTTTGAAAATTGAGTGCCATTTTCTGAGGATGCATAATATATATCTCTGCAATAAGCGGTGTCATCCACAAAATTTCTGAAATCCTCCCAAACAGCGTGAACCCTTGCTTCGCTATCAGATACAATCGATGGTGTTCCCTGTACACCACGCGTAAAGTGTGGATGCGCATCTGGAGGAGACATAAGGGAGTCATCGTTGACACGGATGTTAGGACCAAAGGATAAGCCACCATCCAAGGAGGTTGCAAAGTATATGTCCATGTATTGTGGGCCAGGTCCTGCTCGACCATCAGTCCAGGCGACATAGATTTTTCCATCTGGGGACACGACAACATTTTTTCCCCCACGGTAACAATATTCGAAATCGTCATTAACCTTTACAGGCGTCTCAAAAGTTAGCCCTCCATTCAGAGACCTCACGAGGTAGACGCAGGAAAACGTGGAGTTAGTCTTTGAATAGGCAACATAAATTTTATTTTCGTTATCAACTGCGATCCAAGGAAAACGATGCCGTGCTTCGCTTTCCGTTGGGTTGGCGGTGATAGGAGTGTCGAAGGTCTGACCGTCATCAATAGATCCTGTAAAAAAAATATCACAGTTCGCATAGGAATCGCTGTAATATGCGACCCAAGCGACATAGATTTTTCCATCATCACCAACTTCAATGTTGACTGTGTAAGGCAACCACGTAGGTACAAGGTCATAGGACCAGTCATAGATCAAAAAATCAGAGCCGAAAGAAACTCCACGGTCTATGGATTTGTCGATGTATACCTTCGCTACTCCAGTTCTATTATCTTTCCAAGCGACGAATATGTGTCCAGTGTGTTGGTCAACTGCTATGCTTGGGCTGTCACAATAAACTGAAGAACTTCCGTCATCGTCAATTCTGAAGCTTTCGCTCCAACTCCTTCCATAGTCATAAGAATAAGCAAAATAAACATGCATGTAGCTGCTGCCATTCTCCAGCCAATGACTCTGATAAGCTATGTAGACCCCGCCAATGTTATCGGTAGTAACTACGGCAAAGGCTCCTTCTACCCCGAGTATCCTAGTACTGACTCCAAAACAGCCAGCATTCGGCAGTATATCTGGAAAACCGTTCACACTGGCAACTTTACTACTAGATGCCAAAGTTAAGACGCCAATCAAAAAAAGTGAAAGCATCAACCGAAAAACTGTCATCTTCACTCATACCCTTTTCTTGAGTGCTTTTTCTGTTTTCTCCAACATCTCCGTTCTCCTAACATAATAACAAAGCACGGGCATGGTTAAATCTTCCGAAATTAAGGAGTGACTTGAGACTGAAATAGTAGCCGCTCTTGGATCATAGAAGTATGGCGTAAAGAAGCTGAATAACAGCGGCCCAAACTTGCTTTTGGAAAACAACACAGTGGAGATGTCTCCTGACGGATTCACTCTTAGTAGCGCATCTTCTCTTTCTCCAAAGAACCAGCATATCAAACGAGCGTGGAAGGACTGATGGGAAACTGGTTCATATTTCACTCATCTTTGACTGAGCGTTTTGTTTATTTTAGATTTATCATGACGTCTCTTCCTTCAATTTTGACTTGTTAAGAAGGCTCATCATTAGTTTTAGCCCTGAAAAATGTAATTTTCGAACCTGCAGCAGCTTTTCCAGTTGTCACATCAAATCTTGCACAATGTACTGGGAATGTTACTATATTGCCATCCAAAGAACCATTAGAAAGGTCACCGTTTTTGTGCGTGCATCTGTTTGCAATAGCATAGTAGTTTCCATTTACGTTGGCTATCAAAATCTCTTTTTCCGCAAGCTTGAAAACCTTCATTTGTCCCCTAGGTATCTCTGAGGCTTCATTTTTTCTAAGGCGTAAAATTTTAATTAACAACTTAGGAAAAAAGGTTGTGACAACCTAGCGTTTAGAAAGATTCTAATTCAGGAATCGATTCTCGCCATTTTGGGCTTCTTTTTAGAATCAGATCGGAACTGAAGGGGAAAACCGTAAAAAAACCATTTAGAGACGGTTTTAAAATCTCCGAAAGCCCATATTTTTGTTAGAATTAGTGTAAGACATGTAGCAATTCATGGAGAGATTTCATGGAAAATCTGCCAGAGAGGTTGAGAACCTCTGGTGAAATAAACGACCAAACGCAAACTCAAAGCAAGATTTAGGCAAGCCCTTTGCCCAAAAAACCCCACAAAAAACCACGAAATGCCCATTTTAGATGGTGGACGGAGATAGATGATTGCTGCACCTATGCCTATCATCTCCCACTAGACAGCTAGCACGCGCATAAACAATTAAATCTCAGCAAGACCATAAACGGCAACTACGCACACAGACCCCTTTTTTGATAGCATCTTATTTTTGAAAAGACCATTAAGAGAATGGATGAACACTATCAAATGACAATACGCGCACAAATTAGAGATTGCTATTGAGAAAAGGCTTAAACGAGTCTTGCGGTATTCCTTACAATACTGCGAATAGAAAGGGCGGGTAGATCAGTCTGGAATGATCGCCACGTTGGCATCGTGGAGGCCGCGGGTTCAAATCCCGTCCCGTCCACCACACACTCCGCCATGGCATTTTTCAAGTTGCTTGGCAACTAAAGAAACAAGGTTATTCTGATAAGACTATTGAGGGCTATGCGAAACGGTTGAAGTATCTTGAGAAGCGTATAGATGTTGACAATCCCGAAGCTGTTAAAGAATTCATTGCACAGATGGAAGTCAGTAGCACCTACAAAGAATCTATGGTCAATGCGTATGTTCACTATGTCAGAGTCAACGGTTTGACTTGGGTAAAGCCAATTTACAAAAGAAGTGAAAGGCTTCCTAATGTTCCTTCAACTGAGCAAGTGAACAAAATAATCTCTGGAAGTGGCAAGAAATATTCAATGATTTTCTCTATTTTGCGTGACACTGGACTTAGACCTATTGAATTACATAGGTTGACTTTGAGAGAGATTGATCTGGAAAAAGGTGTTGTTTATCCAGAGACAGCTAAAAGTGGTTCGCCAAGAGCATTAAAACTGAAATCATCCACATTGGCAATGCTCAAACAATATTTGGCTAAAAAAGACTTCACCTTAAACGATAGAATATTCCCGACAACAAGCGTTATGACACATGTTTGGATGCGAATAAGAAACAGACTTGCCAAGAAACTTCAAGAGCCACAACTTAAGAAAATCAGACTCTATGATTTAAGGCATCATTTCGCAACTATGTTATACGCCAAAACTAAGGGCATTCTCTACGTAAAGGAGCAGCTAGGACACAGACGACTAGAAAACACGCTAATCTAAACACACCTGATCGACTTTAAAGACGAAGAGTACACTGTCAGAGTGGCGAACACAGTCAAAGAAGCCTGTAAACTACTCGAATCCGGATATGAATACGTGACAGAGATGGACGGAGTTAAGCTGTCCAAAAAGAGGAAGTAGTATGGCAGCTTCTCCTTCTGCTTCTAAACTTGTTAAACGTTTAACACTTTCAGAGGTTGAATATGCAGTAGCCTATTCGAAGGTAAGGTTTTATTCTATTCTTCGAATTTCGAAGATTACTGGTCTCAGTCCGTCAGTGCAGCAGGACACTGAGGTTCCTTCTTCTTTCATCCAGGGAAAGCTTCCACCGTGCATCAGCGCAGTTACAACTTTGTATAGGTCGTTCCAAGCCCAATGGCAAAAGCCCTCTGGCATATCACCGTCTTCGCCAACAATGAACTCTTGGCCTTCCTCGAACACGCTACACGCTTCAATTGACTGCCTCATAGGAGGGTTATCACCAAATATCTGTTTAGTGTCTGTTTTTTTCAAGACCGTTATCTTCAATTTACCACTTTCAACCATGAGATCACCAACGTTACATCTCCTAGCAGATTTATTAATCTTGACTTGGATATCTCCGCGAGCGCTTTCTTGCGTTGCTTTTTCTTGGGCAAGGTTCTCCCCGTTTTACATTACTCAACTATTGTAGAATAAGTATTGTTCTGATGATTATAAAATATAGAGAAAAAGGAAGAGGTTGTTGTTCTTTTGAGCGTATTTAGCGAAATGGGGTTCTGTGTGCGTACTCGATAGCCATAGATCGCCTCTGCTCAACCTGTAGTTGGTAAGCCTCAACAGCTCTTCTTTCCTCGTTGCCAAGTGCAAGAGAATGGCTGAGAGTTGTGTTAGAGGTTGAAGAGGATGAATTAATCGTTAAAGCTCTTGATATACGAGAAGGCTTTACTTCGCTTTCAGGACAGTAGCATCCATGTTTGATTTCCGTGTCGCTTTTCAATTTCATATCAAACACCTCTTTATTATTCAAATTTCCGTTTACATATTAATACACATCAATCTTATAAAGCTATCTTTTTAATATAAAAATAAACTTATTAATAAACAAAAACCTTTTATACCTATTTAAGCTTTAGTTTTATTAGGCAAAGCGAGATGAAAGCAATAAAAGTAATCAGGGATCCTGAAGTATTCTACTTGTTAGCTGACGAAACTAGAAGAAAAATCGTCTACTTACTACGAGTAAAAGAAATGAATGTAAGCAAGCTAGCAGCAGAACTAAACCTCACTCCACAAGCAGTCTACCACCACGTCAAAAAACTCGTAAAAGGAGGCCTCGTAGAAGTAACCCACGAAGAACGCTGCGGCCACATCATCGAAAGCTACTACAGAGCAACAGCAGAAATGTTCAACTTTAGCCACGGAAAAGCAACAACACAAAGCTTGCACAGTAAACAACTCGCAGAAGACAAAATAACAACAGTTCTCAAAGCCCTAAAAACACTTGGCTTCAACCTTGAATACGACAAGAAAAAAATCTCCCAACTCGTTGAAATACAAAGCGAACTCGACGAATGCTGCGAAGACATCAACAAACTTGAAACCGCAATCTACGAAATGAACGATCTGGACCTCCTAACAAAAGAAAACGCAAAAAAATTTGCCAAAACTCTCACGATGTCGGAAGAAGAATTTAACAAAGAACACGAGAAAAGAAAGAAGTTCAGAGAATTACTTATCTCGTTTTTAAAACAGAGAGCCTCTTAGCTTCATTATCGTCTTTCTGTCAACCCCCAAACTCAAATTCTCAACATCGTCTTCCCAAAAAATCTCCTTAGCTGCCTTACAAATAGGCGATCCCTCATAATCCGTAACAAGAAAACAATACGCATTCTGCCTCTCACCATTACTCGCCACATAAAAATTCCTACACACAAACCTAAACCCCTTCACCCTAATACCCAACTCCTCCCACATCTCCCGCCTCAACGCCTCCTCAAAACTCTCATTCCTTCCAACATGATCCCCAGGCAAACACACAACACCCGGATCAAGCTCCTCATCTAACCCACGACGCTCAACCAAAAACCTACCCCCATCAAAAATTACCCCAATAACAACATCAACAGTCTCCAAGAAACACAATCCCCACATACATCTTCTTTAACGCAAATAAATCGCCAAAGCAAAATTTAAACATTAACCACACTCCAAACCCTTTCTATCCACTCAAAAACTGAACAAAAATTATAAAGAAAACACGACAATTGCATAACCAAGTTCAAAGAAAGGTGTCCTAGTTGGTTAAACCAGAAAAAGAACAGGCCGCAGACATACTCGTGCAAGGCGGCGTAGCCATCGCCGCAGGCATCATAATATTCGCCGCACTATTCCTACCTTGGCTATCCACAGAATACACCGCAATCTCCGGACTAACACGCGCCCAAGACCAAGCAGCAGTAGCCATCCCCATGACCCTAATCCTCCTCGCAGTCCTAACAATCTTCGGCGGAACAATACACATCGCAGACTACAAAGTTGGAATACAACTCGCAACAGTCACATCAGCCATAGCCTTCTTCATATCCGTCATGGTAATAATAATCACACTCATAAGCGCAGAAAATTTTGAAGGACAAACACTCAAACTTCTAATCGGACCATGGATAGGCGCAGCAGGAGCAATCTTCGGCGCCATCAGCTCAAAACTCGAACGAAAATAACAAACAACAGCCAACACAACTTTAACCGCAAAAAAGACTAGCACTCATTTTCCCGTTCTCCACACACCGCTCTCAACTGTTCAACATGTAAATTTAAAAACACCTTAAACCACTTTAATAATCAGGGAAACTTATGAGCGGGAGCATGAGAGGCGAAGCACGAGAAAAAAAAGCCAAGCCTTTAACAAAGAAAGAAAGAAAAGCGAAAAGAAAAAAGAAAAAACTTGCAAGACTGCAAAAACAACAAAGCAGATAGACCTGCAAATCTATGTTTTCAAGTCCAACGTAGCCTTCGTAATCTCCTCATCCACAGGCTCCATTTGGAAACCTTTCTTCGTGCACAAATGAAACATCTTAAGATTCCTCGACATAACATCGCCACAAATACTTTTCAGCTCCATGTCCTTGCCAACCTCAACTATGCAATCCACCAGCTTCGACCCCAATCCAAGTCCCTGCCACTCGTCTCCCACAACAACCGCAAACTCTCCACGTTTTTGGCCTGGCTGCAAAATAAGTCGAGCTACACCAATGATTTTTCTCTCTTTGCCCTCTTCAATTTCGGCAACTATAGCAATTTCTCTGTTGTAGTCTATGTTGCAATATCGGGTTAAAGTGTCGTGAGACATTTCTCTGATAATCTGAAAGAATCGAAAACGCATCGTTTCCTCAGAAAAAGACTGAAATAACGTGTGGATAAGAGGTTCATCTTCAGGCTTTATAGGGCGAAGAACAGCAGGTCTTCCATTTTTTAGTTTCCACTGAGTAGTGTACTTTTTTGGGTAAGGGGTGATTATTAGGTGTTCGTGAGGCTGAACTTTGGCTACAATCCTTTCTTTATCTATCACTATGCGAGTATCCACAGCTACAGCATCTTTTCCGTCTACGATGAGCGGGTTTATGTCAATTTCTTTTATTTCAGGAAAATCTATTACCAGCTGAGAAAACTTCACTAAGATTTCTTCGAGAAGTTTTAGGTTGACACGATGATTATCTGAGTCAGAAAAATGTTTGAATATAGCTGTTTTTTCCATTAACCTTCTCGCAAGCACTTGATTCAACGGCGGAAACCCTGTGCCTACATCTTTCAGTAACTCGGTAGCCACACCGCCTATTCCAAATACAATGACCGAGCCAAAATGTGGATCCTTTTTAGAGCCAATTAACAGCTCATAGCCTCGGCTCTTAATCATCGGTTGAAGTATCACCCCCTGGAACTCTGCTTTGGGTTTACGTCTTTTAACTCTTCGAGCCAATGCTTCAAAAACCTCTTCAACCTCATCTTCAGAACGCACATCTAAAACAACTCCTTCGGCTCGCGATTTGTGAGTTATCTGAGGTGAAAGAGCTTTCATTACAACAGGATACCCAATTTTCGAAGCCTTGGTAACAGCATCTTTAGACGTTTTGGCAACTACAGATTTTATCGTAGGAATTTTGTATGCTTGAAAAAATTGCTTTGACTCCGGCTCCATTAAGACTTCGCGTCCTTCAGCGAACGCTTTCCGTAACACCTCTCTAAGAAATACCGGAATTGACAATTCAATTGAAAGCTCTTCGGGAGTTTCATACAAAAGCTCTAAATTTTGCGCATAGCTCCACATGCGCATGAAAGTGGAAACTGCCTGTTCAGGAGCCGTAAAAGCTGGTATGCCGTTTTTGCGTAAAATGCTTCTGGCTTTCCAACAGCTATCTTCACCCATCAAGGAAGTGAGAATAGGTTTCGTTGTTTTCTTTGAAATGCCCACTATTGCCTTTGCAGTTTCAACTGGGTCGGATGCACCCTGAGGGGTATAAATAATCAAGAAGCCGTCAGTGTTGGGGTCTTTGAAGCAGATTTCCATTACCTTTCTAAATCTATCCGTGGTGGCTTCTTCTAAGATGTCGATGGGATTTAGCTTGCTGCAGTAAGACGGTAAAACCTCATTTAAAGCTTGGACAGTTTCATTGTTTAGTGGCGAAAGTTTTCCACCTTCAGCTATCAAGGAATCTGTCGCCATGATTCCTGGTCCACCAGCGTTGGTTATGATTGTGAGGTTTGAACCTTTGGGATTTGGCTGCATAGCTAATGTTTCTGCACAGTTGAAGAGGTCACTTATTGCTTCAACACGGACAATTCCAGCTCGTCTGAAAGCGGCGTCGTAAATTGCATCTTCTCCACACAAAGCGCCAGTATGACATATGGCTGCCTTCGCACTTTCACAGAATCTTCCAGCTTTCACAACTACAATTGGCTTTGCCCTAGCAAAACCCCTTGCTGCGCTCATGAATTTCCTTGCGTTCTTGATGGACTCGATGTAAAGCACGATACTTTTTGTTTTTGGGTCAGTTCCAAAATAATCGATCAAGTCTCCGAAATCAACATCCAACATGGAACCAACTGAAACCACCGCACTAAATCCCACATGAGCCCCAGAAGCCCAATCCAAAACAGAAGCACACAACGCAGCGCTTTGTGAAATAAAAGCCAGTTTTCCTGAGTCAGCTGCCTTATTCGCAAAAGTAGCATTTAACTTAATACCTGGGTGCATCACTCCGAGGCAGTTAGGTCCGATTATCCGCATGTTATAATTGTTTTTAAGTTTTAGAATTTGTTTTTCGAGGTTTTTTCCTTCTTCTCCAGCTTCTTTAAAGCCTGCTGAAATGATTATGAGTCCTGAAACTCCTGCTCTTCCACATTCTTCTACGATTTGAGGAACGGTGTGCGCAGGGGTTGCTATGATTGCGAGGTCTACTTTTCGTGGGATTCTTTCTATTGTTGGGTAGGCAGTTATGCCTTGCACTATGGGTCTGAAGGGGTTAACTGGGTAGACTGCTCCTTTGTATCCTACTCCAATTAAATTTCGAAGCAGCTTGGCGCCTACAGAGCCTTCTTTGTCACTTGCTCCAATAACGGCTATTCTACTGGGATTGAAGAGTTTGTCGAGGTTTTCAACGCCCAACCTTTAAAGCTGCCTCCAGCCTGCAGAAATTTCTTCTCTTTATCTAAAGAGGTAACTTCATCTTAATAAATTCCTATTTTCATCTAATGCTCTAACACAGATATTCCATAATTTTTCAAGATTTAGATGACTTGAATTTCCTAATCTACTTTTGAATAATATTCTTCCTTCACCGTAGGAGAAAGCATCAATTTGTCCTTTATTTTCAGTCGACCATCCTTAGCGTGAGGCGTTCTCAACAGCGTGTCACTATATTTTTCCATTTCCCTAGCTTCCTCGGCTAAATTAGCGCTTGCTTGAACAATTTCGTGGGCACACGCAACAAGGGGAATGTACTTTTCTTTGTCTTTCTCGATAAAGCACCCTTTGACATTGATTTCAGCAACCTTCTTTAACATCTCATAAGCAGCCATTGCTTTAGCCTTCGCATAGGGGTTCTTGAAATTTTGGGAATCTCGAATATCATCAGTGTCAATTACTAGCTTGGGCATAGAAAGGCTTGACCCTGTTTTTAGAGCGTACATTAGCTTGTCGACTTCTTGGAACACCAACCTGAAAACTCCAGTGCATGCAAGAACTTTAATCACATTTGAGTTGAAAATCGCCATCTCTATCGGGTCAAGAAACTCTTTTCGTGCACCAATGAGTGGGTCGCCCATAATTATGGCGTAGCCTAAACCTTGTTCGTCCATCTCATTTTTTACACGCTTTCCTGGCCCATCTGTGAAAACAACGGCAGGTACTTTCTTCTTCGATAATACCTCTCTTGCTTTGGCAGGTCCAGGTGCAGACGTGTTTGGTGAAACGAAAAGCACAATGTTGGGAGCGAATTGGAAAATCTTTTCTATGGCTTCTTCAACGGCTTCAACATCCATTTTGGAACCAGTTGTCACTGTTCGAACTGTTATGTCTTTGCGATCAGCTAATTCGTCAAGTAAAAGCTCTAGTATCGGCGCGGTTCCAATGTTGCCACACTTGAAAACTCCTACTTTGACTTTGTCCAAGCAAATCCCAGCTTAATGAGAGTTAATGATCTGTGCCTATATAATTTATTTCATTGAAGTATGTGCAAAGAATCTATTTTTCCCCTGGTATACTTGCCACAATCATAGTGGTCGTCATAGTAATCTGGGGAATTTTACGGAGGACGTTGTAGATGAACTTGTTCAGTTCTTGCATGTTTTTTGTCCTGGTTTTTACGATGATGTCATATTCGCCGTAGACTATTGTTGCTTCTTTTATCATTGGAAGTTCTTTTATTTTTTCAAAAACGTGCACATTCTTCTCAGGAGAAACTCTAACTAACGTGAAAGCTGAAATCATTAGCTTTCTTCCTAACCTGTTTCTATTAAGGGTCTGAAAGAGATTACCACATGAAACGCAAGCGCACGAAGAAGATCTCTCTGAGTAACTATCCCTATTAATTTCTTGTTTTCCATAATCAAAAGTCTCCGTATATTGTTCTTTTGCATCATCCGAATTGCTTCAATTATCGGTATGTCGCCTTTAGTAGTGATTAACGATTTGCTCATGATCCCTTTCATTTGCAGTTTCGAAGCATCAAGTCCCTTTGCCACAACTCTCTCTACAATATCCCTCTCGGTAACAATGCCTACTGGTTTACCTTCATAAGTAACTACGATGGAACCTACATTTTTCTTGCTCATAAGCTCAGCTGCTTCACGTACAGAAGTATCTGTCTTTGTCGTAATGACAGGTTGGGCCATAACACTTTGAACAGTAGAGGGTGGTGTCTTGTCTTTCATTTTCGTTCCTTCTTAGTTTAGCTTGGCGGCTCAATAGTTATCAGAGTAGTAGTCCTCTCTACACCTTGTATCGTCCTAGCAGTGTCAAAAATAAAAGCATCCAGGTCATCCATGGTTTCAACCTGTATTTTCATCAGTAAATCATACTCACCATACACTGTTTCCAAATCCTTCACCTGCTTTAATTTTTTAACTGTTTTAAAAACAGATCTATCCATACCTGGCTTAACTCTCAATAAGACATAGGCTTTAATCATGCAGTTTTTCCTCCTTATTCTCAAAGTGTGGAAATACTTCTGCGGCAATCATGTTGATAGATTTTCGTATGTTAGGTCCAATTGGCGACCCTGCAACTAATTGAGTAGTTCCCACTTTAACCAAGCTATAAATTTTTTCTACAACTGTTTCGGGAGTGCCACATATTGAGAAGGCTTCTACCATTTCGTCAGTGATTTGTGAGAAAGCTTCTTTCCATTTTCCTCGGATGATTGCTTGGCGTATTTTTGTTGCAGTTTCTATAGAAATTCTATGTTTTTGGAGAACTGTTTCGGGGCATCCCGCCACGATGTACGCTACAACTGGAACGACTGATTTTGCTGCCTTATTTGGTTCCTTTGCAATCGAAAAGGACGTATAAGCTGCTATCTCCAAATCGTCTAACCTCTTTCCCGCTTTGGCAGCTCCTTCCCTAACAAATCCAATAGCATTCTCCACAACTTTCGGGTGTGAAGCATTAATTAGCACGCCATCGCCGATTTCCGCAGCTAAGGCCAACATTTTTGGTCC
>SMTZ1_10000236_pt1 | contig 47940 bp, 52 predicted proteins | sample DeeMarSWOR136_30_FD_25667 | JGI IMG/M metagenome (IMG submission 25667) | reverse complement strand
AAGATTCTCGGTGATGGTGAGCTTCAACGTTCGCTGGTGGTAAAAGCCAATAAGTTCTCCCAAACAGCTAAACAGAAGATAGAAGCCTCTGGGGGACGTGCGGAAGAGATTTAGGGGACAGCGGTAGAGATGCAACGAGCACAGAGCGGTTCAAAACCAAAATTATTCCAGGCAATGATAGATGCCTTTCGTCTACCTGACCTGAGGCGTAAGCTGCTTTTCACCTTCGCTATGCTGGTCATATTCCGGTTTGTGGCGCATGTTCCTGTTCCCGGAGTTGACCAGGATGCGCTGGCAACTCTGTTCGAAACTGAACCGCTCTGGGGCATGCTGGACCTGTTCAGTGGTGGAGCGATGAGGTACCTGAGCGTAGCTGCCATGGGTGTTTATCCCTACATTACAGCTTCAATCGTTATGCAGCTTCTGGTGCCTGTAATTCCCCGTCTCCATGCCCTTTCACGTGAAGGGGAGGAGGGGCGCAGGAAGATTAATCAGTATACACACTGGCTGATGGTGCCGATGGCCATGCTCCAGGGATATGGACAATTAATTCTTTTTCAGAGAGAAGGGGTTTTTCAGGAGACAATAAAAATTGGTTTGAGTGGAGATGCCCTGCTGCCTACCGCGGCTGTGTTGTTCTCAATGGTCGCTGGCACCGTTTTCCTGGTCTGGATCGGGGAACGCATAACCGAGAGTGGTATAGGCAATGGTATCTCTATCATAATCTTCGGCGGTATCGTGGCTGGCCTGCCGGGGAATATAGGCCGGGCTTTGGTGTCGTCAGGCACATTTGGCCTCATTAAGCTGGTTATCCTCCTTGTGGCTATAACTCTGTTTATAGTCTTTGTCAGCGAGGCAGTACGACGAATCCCTGTGCAGTATTCACGCAGCCTGTTCCGTGGGGGCAGGATGTATCGGCAGTCAGGAGGAACCCACATCCCGATGAGGGTGAACTCTGCGGGGATGATACCTTTGATCTTTGCTTATGCGTTTTTAATGTTCCCGTCGGTGATAGCTGGCTATGTGGGCTCTGTCTTTATACAGGATTTGTTCGGCGTGGAGGGGTATCTTTACTGGGTGCTCCTATTTTTCCTCGTCGTCGGGTTCACCTTCTTCTATACTATGGTGATTTTCCAGCAGCAGAACCTGGCTGAGACCCTGCAAAGGCAGGGAGGCTTTATCCCGGGAATCCGTCCCGGGCGTCCTACTGCTGACTATTTAAATAGGGTGATTGTCCGCGTAACTTGGGGAGGCGCGTTCTTCCTTGCTGCGGTGGCTGTGGCGCCTCTATTATCGCGTTGGCTGGTCGGCGGAATCGAAGCCACTACCCTTATGCTTATCTCGGCTGCAGGGCTTCTAATCGTCGTCGGTGTCGTTCTGGATACTATGAGGCAGATCGAAGCGCAGCTTCTTATGCGCCAGTATGAAGGTTTCATCAGATGATTAGCGGGGAACAGCTATATGTTATTCTCTTGGGAGCCCCGGGTGCGGGTAAAGGGACTCAGGCGGCTCTCATATCGCAACGGCTGGGCTTGGCTCACATCGCTTCCGGCGACCTCTTCCGCCAGGAGCAGGCCAGCGGGAGCGAGTTGGGCAAGGTCGCCAAGTCTTATATGGAGAAGGGCTTGCTTGTTCCTGATGAGGTGACCGTTAAGATGATTCTAGGCAGAATCGCTGCTCCCGATTGTGCTCAAGGTGTCCTGCTGGACGGTTTTCCCCGGACGCTGGAACAGGCCAAGGCCTTGGATGAAGCGCTGGCTGAAGAGGGCAAGCGTATTAATATGGTGTTGTATATCAAGGTATCTAACGAGGAGCTCTTGCGGCGGCTGAGCGGGCGCTGGATTTGTCGCAATTGTCAGGCTCCATATAATATTGTTGAGCTGCCGTCGAAGGTGCCGGGCAAATGCGATGCTTGTGGGGGCGAGCTGTATCAGCGCCCAGATGACACTGCGGAAACAGCGAGGAAGCGGCTTGACGTCTATTTTACCCAGACCATGCCTTTAATAGAGTATTACACTAAAGCGGGGAAACTGGTGGAGATTGATGGCGAGAAGGGGATTGAGGAGGTTGGGGAGGAGTTGGTTGCGGCTATTGAAGTAAGGGTTGGAAAATGAGCCCGGTCATGCAGGAGATGGGCATAATAGTGAAATCGCAGCAGGAAATCGCTCAGATGCGAGAAGCAGGGCGAATTGTGGCTGCTGTCTTAGAAGTGGTGGTTGAACAGGTAAGGCCGGGGATCACCACAGCTGAATTGGATGAGGTTGCCGTATCTGAGGTGGGAAGGCTGGGAGCTGTTGCCTCGTTCAAGGGATACCGTGGTTTCCCGGCGTCGATTTGTACGTCTATAAATGAGGAAGTGGTTCACGGCATACCTGGAAGCCGGGTGCTCAAGGAAGGGGATATAATCTCACTCGATTTTGGGGCATTGTTGAACGGCTTTCATGGTGATGCTGCGGTAACGGTGGGGGTGGGGAGAATTAGCGCTGAGGCTCAGAATATTATCGATGCTGCCGAAGATGCTTTGGAGGCAGGTATTCATGCTGCACGGGTCAATGCCAGATTGGGGGACGTGTCGGCTGCGATTCAAAATTGTGCTGAGAGCAGGGGCTTCTCTGTAGTGAGAGAATATGTGGGGCATGGCATTGGCCGTCAATTGCACGAAGAACCACAGGTTCCCAATTTTGGTATCGCTGGCGAAGGCCCTTTGCTTCGAAAGGGTATGACCATAGCACTGGAGCCTATGCTTAATGCCGGGATATGGCGTACGATGGTGGCTGAGGATAAGTGGACGGTCATTACCGCTGATAGGAAACTTTCCGCGCACTTCGAACATACCATAGCTATCGGGGAAAATGGTCCGGAGATATTGACTGTGCTTTAGGATTATTCTGAGAGGGTGGGCTGAAAGTATATGCCTAAGAAGGAAGCTATAGAGGTGGAAGGAACAGTAATTGAGCCTTTGCCTAATGCCATGTTCCGTGTAGAGCTTCCAAATGGGCATCAGGTTCTGGCGCATGCATCGGGGAAGATGAGACTTCATTTTATAAGGATACTGCGTGGTGATAAGGTCTTAGTGGAACTATCACCCTACGACCTGTCACGGGGAAGGATCACCTATCGCTTTAAGTGATAACGCTAAATAGTTGCAGGTCGAGTCAGATGAAAGTAAGAGCTTCAGTAAAAGTTCGTTGTGAAAAATGTAAGATTGTAAAACGCAAAGGCGTTGTTAGAGTTATCTGTCCTAATCCCAGGCACAGACAAAGGCAGGGTTAATCTTTATAGGGAGGTAGAAATGGCGCGTATTGCTGGTGTCGATATACCAAATGATAAACGGGTGGAGATTTCTTTACGCTATATTTTCGGTATCGGGCCTACTCTGAGTCGACGGATATTGGAACAAGCGCAAATAAGCCCCGACGTCAAGGTCAAAGACCTAACGGACGATGAGATAAACCGCATACGCGAGATAATCGACAAGGGGTATAACGTAGAAGGCGGGCTGAGGAAGGAAATCAATTTCAACATCAAGCGGTTCATCGATATCGGCTGTTACCGTGGCCTCAGGCATCGCCGGGGACTGCCGGTTCACGGGCAACGTACTCGTACCAATGCCCGCACCAAACGGGGAGCTCGTAAGACAGTAGCCGGCCGAGGCAGGCGCCGTGGCATGACCAAGAAGTAAACGGGGGTGATTAATGGCTAAGAAGAAGCCATCTCGGGTTAGGAGACGTGAGAGAAAAGCGATCCCGAAGGGGCGAGCCTATATCCAGTCAACATTCAACAATACGGTAATCACTCTTACCGACCCTCAGGGCAATGTTATAGCTTGGGGCAGTTCAGGCACTGCAGGATTTAAGGGGTCGCGCAAGGGAACTGCCTATGCCGCCCAGAGAGCGGCTGAGTCAGCGGCAAAACGGGGGATGGAACATGGCTTGCGTCAGGTAGAAGTCTATGTCAGAGGTCCGGGCAGTGGACGCGAGGCGGCAATTCGCTCTCTTCAATCCGCAGGCCTGAGCATCGTCAGCATCAAGGATGTGACGCCTATCCCTCATAACGGTTGCCGTCCTCCGAAAAGGAGACGTATCTAAAGGAGGTTTGAGATGGCCCGCTACACAGGGCCGGCTTGTCGTATCTGTCGACGCCATGGCGAGAAGCTCATGCTCAAGGGAGCCAAGTGTTTGACGCCTAAGTGTCCCGTGCTGAAACGTCACACCCCTCCCGGTCAGCACGGCAGTGCCCGTCGCAAGGTCTCTGAGTATAGTATGCAGCTTAAAGAGAAGCAAAAGGCGCGCTATATATACGGTGTGCTGGAGCGTCAATTTATAAGGCATTATGCTGAAGCTGAACGTCGCCCCGGTCCTACCGGGGAGAACCTGTTACAAATATTGGAGATGAGGCTGGATAATGTAGTCTATCGCTTGGGCTTCGCTGAATCGCGGCGGCAGGCAAGGCAACTCGTTCAGCATGGGCATATCACCGTTAATGGACGTGTTACTAATATATCCTCGTATTTAGTTAAGGAAGGTGATGTCATTGCCTGGAAGGAGGGAAGCTCTAAAAGCGTACTATATAAGATTGCGGCTGAGGATATCGGAAGTAAATTTATTCCAAGCTGGCTTAGTTTGGATCAGGATAACCTATCGGGTCGGGTGCTTTCTGCCCCGTCGCCGAATGAGACCGAATCTGCTATTGACGAACGGCTGATCGTGGCATTCTACGCAAGATAACTATCGAATCGTTCTTTGAGGAGGGAATATTTTGCTGGAGGACATAAGTCCCAATATAGAATGCGAAGAAAGTACCGAGAATTATAGTAAGTTTGTTATCGAGCCATTAGCTCCTGGCTTCGGTAATACATTGGGCAATAGCTTACGCCGGGTACTGCTGAGCTCTCTTCCCGGTGCGGCGGTGACTGCGGTCAAGATTGAAGGGGTGCAACACGAGTTTACGACTATTCCCCATGTCAAGGAAGACGTCATTGAGTTCCTGCTCAACGTTAAGGAACTGCGGCTCAAGCCTCTTTCCGACCGGCCGGGACGGCTGTTTCTTGAAGTTGAGGGTGAGGGGTCTGTTTGTGCAGGGGACATCAAGCCAACTGCTGAGTTTGAAATCGTGAATCCTGAACTTCATCTGGCTACACTGGATTCAAAGGATGCCCGTCTGGAGGTTGTGTTCTATGTGGAACGGGGTACGGGATATGTGCCCGCTGGCCATGGTGACGGTTTGCCGCTTGGTGTTATCCCAGTGGATGCTATTTATACCCCGGTGCGCAGAGTGAATTACAGTGTGGAGAAAACCCGCGTCGGGCAGGTTAGTAACTATGACAGGCTAATTCTCGAGGTGTGGACCGACGGCACTATATCACCACGGGAAGCCATCCACCAGAGCGCTCAGATTCTTATCAACCAGTTCTCGTTGTTCTATGACCTTGATAAGGCTCCTATGGAGGGCGTGAAGTTTCGTGCTGCTGCGATCCCTCCGGAGCAATACGAGACGCCGTTGGAGCAGGTCGGTCTTTCGGCACGCACCTTCAACTCATTGCGCCGCAGCGGTATCACCAGGGTTGGTGAGCTTCTAGAGAAGAGCGACAGTGACCTGCTCGCGCTGAGGAGCTTCGGCCAGAAATCGCTCGATGAGGTCAAGGAGAGGCTGGAGGCGCTTGACCTGTACCATCTGCGCTTGGCGGGTGAGGCAGAATCACCCGAGGAGGAAGGGGAGGCTGACACTGAAGAAGCTGAGCATGACGAGAGCATAGATAGCGTGGAGGAGTAGTTTTAAGAGCGTTTCTTATTTAGTGGAGTTAAGATGAGACACAGAGTTGCGGGCCGCAGGCTTTCCAGACCGACAGGACACCGGATAGCGCTCTATAGGAATTTGGTAAGTGACCTCTTGCGCTATGAGAAAATTGTTACTACTGAGGCCAAGGCGAGGGAAGCACGGCCTTTAGCGGAGAAGATGATTACCTGGGGCAAGCAGGGGACTCTGCATGCCCGCAGGCAGGCACTTGCGTTTCTGGGCGATAAGGACGTAGTGGACAAGGTGTTTACTGAGATTGGGCCAAGGTATGCCGAGCGGTCAGGCGGTTACACGAGAATAATCAAGCTGGGACAGAGGTTGGGAGACGGGGCGTCCATGGCTCAGTTGGAACTGGTTTAAATGGGGTTGGAGATACCCAGAAGGCTTGCATTTATTGTGGAATACGACGGGACGAGGTATCATGGCTCTCAATTTCAGGTCGGTGTGCCGACAGTTCAAGGGGATATAGAGAGCGCGCTGACGAAGTTAACAGGGGAGAGGATTCGAATAATACTTGCTGGTCGTACTGATGCAGGGGTTCATGCTAAGGGGCAGGTTATTAGTTTTAGCACCTTCTCAACACTGCCTGGGCAGACTCTGGTCAGGGCGCTCAATTTCTATCTCCGGCCGGATATTGCTGTGAAGTATGCTAACGAAGTGGAAAACAGTTTCAATGCCAGGAGAGATGCTATCAGTCGGGAATATCGCTATCACATCCTTAATAGCCTGACGCCATCTCCCTTGCAGCAGAGATATGCATATCATGTTCCTGCGGAACTCGATACTGATGCCATGAACAAGGCCTGTCGGCGCCTCGTGGGAGGCCATGATTATGCATCCTTCACCGGGCCAACTGAGAGAAGTACGGTGCGCGATGTCTACAAAGCGGATGTATCGAGAGAAGCGGAGATGGTGTTCTTTGACATGGTGGCTAACGCTTTCCTGCCCAGGCAAATGCGTTGTATAGCAGGCTCTCTGATCAGGGTTGGATTGGGCAAGCTGACGGCAGAGGAGCTTGAGGAGATATTACAGGCGAAGGAGCCCGGTTTAGCAGCGCCTGTGGTGCCCCCTCACGGGCTTTGTTTGATGAAGGTGAACTATCCTGAAAATACATTTTCGGGAAAAGGCAGTTAGATGAAAACCTATAGCACGAAGGCAGCCGATATCGATCGAAAGTGGTGGGTTCTCGATGCCTCGGATAAGACACTGGGCAAGTTGGCATCGGAGGTCGCAATATTGCTCAAAGGCAAGCACAAGCCGATATATTCGCCTCATATCGATGTCGGCGACTACGTTATTGTGATAAATGCAGCTAAGGTGAATGTAACAGGTAAAAAGCTAACCCAGAAGATGTACTACCGTCATTCTCAATATCCGGGAGGGCTGAAGAGCACCAGCCTGAAAAGGATGATGGAAACTCATCCCACCAGGGTTGTCGAGCATGCGGTCAAGGGCATGTTGCCTCACAATCGGCTGGGTGCTGCCATGATTAAGAAACTGAAGGTCTATCCTGGTGCTGACCATCCTCATGAAGCCCAGGTTAAGACAGTTGAAAAGGAGAGCTAGTTTGAGCGAGAAGGCCTATTTTCGCGGTACCGGACGACGAAAGACAGCAGTGGCGCAGGTCAGATTGACTGAGGGTAATGGCGCTATAATAGTGAATGGCAAGCCCTTTGAAGAGATATTTAATATGCCACGGTTGCAGTCTGTAATCCTCGAGCCGCTCAGGGTTACCGAGACCTCGGACAAATTCAATGCTGTTGTCAAAGTAGTTGGCGGTGGCACCTCAGCCCAGGCCGGTGCTATTGGCCACGGTATAAGTCGTGCTCTGGTGACTATGGATGTTAACCTGAAACCGCTTCTTCGCAGCCACGGGCTCCTTACCAGGGACTCCCGGGTGAAAGAGCGAAAGAAGTACGGGCTGAGAAGGGCTCGTAAGGCACGCCAGTACCGCAAGAGGTAGTATCCACCGGCTGAAGCATAAGCAACCAGCCATATATGTGCTCTTCAGGCAATCTGCCTGGAGAGCGCTCTTTTTTCACGGGGGCAGACAGGGGCATTTAATGATTGAAGGTCGGTTTGGGGCGCTATCCTCGGGCCAATCTTTTACCCAGTTCGAGTGCGTCCTGCAGCGCGGTCGGGTGCTTCTTGATATCGCCTCTCTTGTCTACTCCTCTAACGAGGAGTTCGTCGGCATAATCAACGCCGATGGCTTCGAAGAAGTATTTCAACGTCAGTTTGGACCCGTCGAACAGCTGCTTGCCCTTAGTCGCTCCCACGGCGATAAACGCACCCTTCCTGGTAGAATCCGGCGGGCTCTGCTTGAGGACGTATCTTCTCGCCCACAGCGCCTGGCAGCGGTCTATAAGCGCCTTAACCTGGGCGGTAAGGCCGTAGAAAAACATGGGCGACGCGACTATGACAAGGTCTGCCTCGAGGAGCTTGAGGTATATGTCGTCCATGTCGTCGCTGATGACGCAGTTGCCATCCCTGAGGCAGCCGTAGTATTCCCGGCAGGGGCTTATTTTGAGCTTATCCACCACGATCTTCTCGGTATCCGCTCCCTGGCTTTCTGCACCCCTGAGAGCTTCGTCCAGCAGCAGGTCGGTATTACCGCCTATCCGGGGGCTTCCCATGATGCCCAGCACCTTCAAGCCTGCCTCCCGTTGAATCGCTTTGTGCAATGAACGATTGCTGAAAACAACAACAGCAATACTATGCCCAAGCCCTCCGGTTGTCAATAAAAAAGCGTTTGGTCGTCAGCACCAGTGGGGGGCAATTCGTGAATTGCCCCTACCGTTTTGCTATTCGTAACTCGAAAGTTTATAATCGTGCCACGGCTGGCTGTCTAATAACGTAGTATACACGGTGGTGGATTAAAGTGGTTGAGCACACACCGACGTACGATGAGGCTTTAGCTCTTCTCAGGGAGTTTAACAAGGGTGACAGCCTGCTGAAGCATGCCTATTGTGTCGAAGGGGTTATGCGCTACATCGCCCGTAAAAAGGGGGAGGATGAGGAGAAGTGGGGTATCATCGGGCTGGTTCATGACCTTGACTACGAACGTTTCCCCGAGCAGCACTGTCGAAAAACACGGGAGATACTGGAGGAGCGAGGGTGGCCTGCTGAGTACATACGGGCGGTTATGTCTCATGGGTGGGGTATTTGCAGTGACGTTGAGCCTCAGACCGACGTAGAGAAGACGCTCTATGCTGTTGACGAGCTTACCGGCCTTGTTGCCGCCGTTGCGATAATACGTCCATCGAAAAGCGTATCCGACCTTGAAGCGAAGTCGGTGATGAAGAAATGGAAGGATAAATCATTCGCTGTAGGTGTTAACCGGGAGGTGATAGAACGTGGGGCGGAGATGCTGGGGGTGGAGTTGAGAGACTTAGTTGATGATGTGATCATGGGCATGCGCGAGGTTGCTGATAGAATAGGGCTGTAGCAAGGAAAATGCAGAGGAGGATGGATACATGAAGGTAAGTCGAGTAGATGAGATGAGGAATCTGGACCGCAGGGCCACTGAGGAGTACGGCATAACTCAGGAGATTTTAATGGAGAATGCGGGGCAAGCCTCGTATTTCATTATTTTGCAGGAGTTCGGTATTAAAGGGAGGAGATTTGTTACTTTCTGCGGCATTGGCAACAACGGTGGGGATGGGTTCGTGGTCGCCAGGAAGATTCACTCGGCGGGTGGGGAGGTGAAGGTATTTATTCTGGGAGACAGGAAGAAGCTGGATGGAGCGGCAAAGAGCAATTTCGACATTATCTCCAGGATGCCGGTAGAGATTCGCGATATCCGGTCGATTGATGATATACGCGCGGATACGTTGCAGTGTGACGCCATAGTCGATGCCATATTCGGCACAGGGCTTGAGAGGGAAGTCTCCGGGATATACAGGGACGCCATAGATTTAATCAACGAGAGCGGAAAGATGGTTTTCAGCCTCGACATCCCTTCCGGCGTTAACGGCGATACGGGTGGGGTGATGGGGGTGGCTGTGAAGAGCGATTATACGGTAAGCTATGGGCTTCCTAAAATAGGGAACATGCTTTATCCGGGCTTCGACCTGTGTGGCAAGCTCTACGTGACGCATATCTCCTTTCCCCCATCGCTTTACGATGCAGATTCTATCAAGGTTCAGCTCAATGACCTGGTTAGACTGCCTCTGAGGGACAGGGACACGCATAAAGGAAGCTATGGTAAGGCTCTCTTCATCTCCGGCTCTTCCAGCTACCTGGGAGCACCCTACTTCTCCGCTCTGTCCTTCCTCAAAGCTGGTGGGGGGCTTTCTTACCTTGCTACGCCGGAATCTATCTCATCGTTCCTGGCGAGCAAGGGAAGCGAGATTGTCCTTGTTCCCCAGCAAGAGACTGATTCGGGAAGCCTGGCCTTGGGTTGCAGGGATGAGCTTTTAGAGTTCTCGAAGAATGTGGATATGGTTATCCTGGGGCCCGGTGTCTCCCTCGATTCGGATACTCAGGGGTTGGTGAGGGAACTGGCGAAACGTGTCGAGGTTCCGTTGCTCATAGATGGGGATGGAATAACTGCGATAGCTGCGGAGTTAGAGGTCATCAAGGCAAGAAAGGCACCGACGATACTTACACCGCACAGCGGTGAGATGTCCCGGCTCAGCGGGGTAGAGGTAGGTGAGGTAAACAACGATAGGATAGGCGTGGTTCAAAAAGCGGCAAAGGAGTTGAACGCTATCATCGTGTTGAAGGGAGCCCACTCGCTCATCGGATTCCACGATGGTACAGTGTATATTAATACCAGCGGCAACCCTGGAATGGCCACGGCCGGCAGCGGGGATGCGCTTACCGGTGCAATTGCGGCTATGTACGGGCTGGGATTACCTATTGGAGAGGCTGCAAGGATTGGTGTCTTTATGCACGGGCTCTCCGGCGATTTGGCAGCTGAAGAAATAGGTGAGGATGGTGTGACCGCACAGGACATAGTCGACTATCTACCAGATGCTCTGCACTACTATCGCGAGAACTTCGAGGAACTCTCAGAAAGTTTTCATGGAAGTGTCGACGTGGTATAGCTCAGCGTGCTCTTCTTTCAACGGTGAAGCCAAGCAGTTGCAACTCAGCAATCAGATTCGTCGGGTCCTCTGAACTCAGGTGTACAACGAAATCCTCTCTATTCTTATCGGGAATGGGAAGCATGAACATGGTGAATACTTCCAGGCCGAGCTTGTTTATGGCGGCGACCACCCTTTCGACATCACTGGGCCCGTTCACGTCACGGATGACGATTCGAGAGCCTGGTTTCCCTATCCCCAGAATCGGGTTCAGGATTTTGTAGAAGAAGTCGTTAGTGGTGGCCATGCCGACCAGCCTGCCTTCATCCACCACGAGCAGGGAGCCGACCTTCTTCTCCTGCGCCAGAGCTACAGCCTCTTCCACCGTTGCATCGGGGCTAACTGTCACCAGGTCCTTGACCATGATTTCCTTGACCGTAATCTTGCTCAACAGGTGAATGATTTCATGGATGTTGAGGCTGGTGACGTTGGCTGGGCCCGCCCTGTCGTGCCCGGCACGTGTAACGATGCCAACCAGTTTCCCCTTATCGACCACGGGTAAGCGGCGGATATTGTGAGTGTCCATTATCCTTCTTGCATCCGCAAGGGATGTTGAACTGGATACGGTAACAACTTTTGTGGTCATTACATCGCTGATATACATGGTATGCCTCCGATAACGATAATTAACCTTCTCTGCTTACTTCATACATACGAGTAAAAACATTCGAATTCTATACTTCAGTACCTACTGTGTCAAGGGCTTATGCTCGTTCAATGCAGACATCCGAGTGGGAAATGAAGTTATGATATACTACGATACGGTGGTTTTAAGGTAATATGAAGCTAGACGTTCTTGTCGCCCCAGCTTTTTTGAAAGAGGATGACTTAACGGGGTGCCAGTGTGCCGTTATCGATGTCCTGAGGGCTACCAGTACGATAATAACGGCGCTTGTCAGCGGCGCGGCTGCGGTGCATCCTTGCCTGGATATTGCCGAGGCCAGAAGAGATGTATCCGGGCTGGGCCGCGAGCGTTATCTCCTTGGGGGGGAGGACATGGGCCAGCATATACCCGGTTTTGATATGGGTAACTCGCCTCTTGAATATATGGTGGAAGATGTCGTTGCCGGGAAGGACATCTACTTCTATACCTCAAACGGAACAGGGGCAATTCGGCGTGCTCATGCCGGGTCTGGCAAGCCAGTCTATATCGCTGCACTGCTGAACCTTTCTGCTGTATCATCAGCGATTGTGAAGGCGGCTTCTACCGGTTCTCTGGATGGTATAGTCATTTTATGTGCCGGACGCTATGGCAATCCTTCTGCGGAGGATTTTTTCTGTGCGGGCTTACTTGTAAGGAAGTTAATCAGTGGACTTCGTGAGTCCGGAATTGAAACTCAGCCAGGGGACAGCGCTATCATAGCTGCCGGATTTGCTACGGCTAGGGAGGGACAACGCATCGATGTTCTGGCATCAAGTGACCATGGTCGCTTCCTGCGATCAATCGGTTTCGAATCGGACCTGGAGTTTGCTTCGGAGTTGGATTTCTATGATGCCGTTCCTATCTTCGACGGAGAACGTGTTGCACTCTTGGATAGGGCGTCCTAGCGGTTGGTGAATGTTGTGGGGTGCATGAGGTGGTAATAAGACCTTTGGGTTGTCGGGAAGATGCTTAATCTCAGCTGCAACATGTCGTTCCTTTTGGGAATACCGTGTGTCCTGTATAATAGAAGTATCAGAATGGATGAAAGCTAGTAAAGAATGTTATAACTGCCTGGCACGGCTCCTGCGTCAGGCTGCTGAACTGGCCACCGATGAACCTGCATTACGGTTGAGGGTTATCGAAGACGGGCAGATGCTCCTTGACCGTGAGTTCTCTACTGACAAGACCACTATCGCTGTCGCTACGTTAATACACCGCCTGGTCAGGTCGCTAACGGGCAATGCCGACCCCTATAACGGGATTAAGGAAGCAGAGCTGGAGATGGCTGCGGGGCTTATGCGGGAACTGGAGTATAATAGTGAAGGGGATATCAGGAAGTGTCTTGTCTACGCGGTGAGGGGAAACAATATAGATTTCTTCAAAGACATTGAGGAGATTAAGGAAGAGATAACAGGACCGGTGGAATTTACCATCGATGACACGATGAAGCTGGAGGAAAAGCTGAGAGAGGCAAAGAATATGCTCTATCTAGCGGACAACGCTGGGGAAGTGCCATTTGATATTCCACTGGTTAACAAGATGGCTGATTACGCCCCTGTTACCTATGTGGTGAAAGAGTCACCTGTACAGGATGACATCACGCTTGAGGATTTAAAGAAGTTCGGGATGATGGGAGCATTGCCGAGGGTTATCAGCACTGGCACCGATACCCCTGGCGTTGACATGGACATGGCTTCATCCGAGTTCAAGGCCGAATTCGAGGCTGCTGACCTGGTGCTGGCTAAGGGTATGGGTTTCTGGGAGACCCTCACCGAGTTGCCTGCGCAGGGCAAGGTTTTTCACCTACTCAAGGCTAAGTGCCAGCCGGTGGCTGATTCGCTGGGTGTAGCGCTTAACAGCTATGTGGCTTATCTGCGGTGAGATCAAATGACAAGCAACATGTGGCCTAAGCTAAGGGGAGTACAGGTCAGCTTTGGACAATGGCAGGGCCAGCCGGTGGTTGTACTCCAGGACCCACTAAGGCTAAGCGATCGCGCGGTGGCGCTTCCGCAAAGCATCGCTCCTGTTCTGGAGCTATGCGATGGCACTCGTGACTGCGCTACTTTGAGGTCCGCCCTTGAGCTCAGAACCGGGTTAAGGGTGGGGCCAGAGTATATTGATAAGTTGTTATTTGAGCTTGATGAAGCTCTGCTGCTGGATAATGACCACTTTGCCCGCGTTTACCGGGGGGAGATAGAGAAATACAGGTCAGCCCCTTCTCGCCCTCCTACAATGGCGGGCACGGTCTATCCATCCAGCCCGGAGTTACTTGAGGGTGCGCTTCTGGAATACTTCAACACCGCCTCTCCAAGGGCTGAGAATATGCCTCAAATAGAGCAGGTGCGCGGGCTGGTTAGCCCCCATATCGACTATCAGCGCGGTGGTGCCATCTATGCTGAGGTGTGGAGGCAGGCAGCAACGGCAGCGCGGTCGGCTGATGTGGCTATCATTCTTGGCACCAATCACTTCGATTGCAGGAGCATATTTGCTCTCACCAGGCAAAGCTATTCCACGCCTTGGGGTATATTGTCGACAGCAAGCGATGTGGTGGATAGGGTAGTGACTGTCTTGGGAGAGGGAGTGTTCGATGAGGAGCTTCACCACCGCATGGAGCATTCGGTGGAGACTGCTGCGGTATGGCTACACTACCTAGTGAAGGACAGGTATTGTGAACTTGTACCGGTACTCTGCGGCTCATTCCAGAAATATATAGCGGGCGGGAAGCATCCGGGTGATGATGAAGAGATCGCTCTCTTTGTCGATGCAGTGAGGCAAGCCACAGCTAATCGGCGCACTCTTATAGTCGCTGCCGGTGATTTAGCTCATGTTGGCCCGGCCTTTGGCGATCGCTATCCTGTCGGACTGGCGGAGAAAGCCAACTTATCGGCGGCTGACAGCGAACTGATGGCAATTATCGCAAAAGGTGATGCCGAGGGTCTGTTCCAGCAGGTAAAAAGAGAGGGAGACCGGCGACGAATATGTGGACTAGCCCCAATATATCTGGCACTGAGGCTCTTGGGCGAGACAACGGGAAAGATTACCGGCTATGCGCAGTGCCCGGCTGATCAGCAGGAGACTTCCTTTGTATCGATTTGCGGTATCCTCCTGAGTTAGGCGCTCAATCGGCGTATGTCGCAGAAAAAGGCAACGATACAGGTTCATGTTCAACCCGGCGCGAGGAGTAACGAGCTATCGTGGCTCGAAGATGGTATACTCCGCGTGAAAGTTACCGCTCCGCCTCGTAAAGGGCGGGCTAACCAGGCGCTAGTGGCGCTTATGGCTGAAGTGCTCGGTGTACCAAAAAGCGCCGTGCAGATTATCAGGGGTACTACCGGCAGACGAAAGCTCTTAGCCATACAAGGTCTGGATTCGGGAGAGTTGAAAAAGAGGCTATCCGTGGTCGAAGCCGGGAAGTAGTTGAACGTTCTTCTTTTTTCGAGCTTGGGAGAATGAATTATATATACACCCATCTGCCTCAGGATGAGGATATCGGCTTTGATGGGAGGTCCTACAGTGTTACTGAGGGATTATTGGAGTATCAGGGTCGCAGAGTATTGTATCTCGACGCGAAGGCTTCCGATGTTACCTTCTGTGACCGCAGCTATGCTTCCTATCTGGGGAGCGTCAATGTAAAAGGATATGTGGTAAGATGGCAGTTTGAAAAGGATGTTGCGGGTGGGATTCTATCTGAGATCGAGCCGATTGAAGACGAAGAGGATAAACGGGCGATAAGCAATCTTCTGCGGGCCAGTCATCATACATCCACAGTTAATTTCTTTTGTTGATCTAGTTCTTTTATATTCTAAGCCGTGAGTAGTTCTTCCTTTTGCCTATTAAATGGTAAACTATTAAAACGTTAATCCAGGTTGACATATATTTCCCGCTATAGTAATATCATCGCAATTATCGACTTGCTTATGAGAGGTTAATGAGTCTGCGTATTTCCACTAAAGGTCGTTATGGGACAAAAGCCTTGCTTGACCTCGCGGTGTGTTATGGGAAGGGACCTGTTCATGTAAGGAACCTTGCTAAAAGCCAGCGGATTTCTGAGCGATATCTGGAGCAGGTACTTATTTTATTGAAAGTCGCAGGCCTAGTGAGGAGTATTCGGGGGGCACATGGCGGCTTTATCTTAGCAAGACCGCCGTCAGAAATAAGCCTTGCAGAGATCATCGGTGCCATGGAAGGCTCGGTATCTCTAGTAGAGTGCGTTGACCATCCGGGTGTATGTCCGCATTCGGCACGATGTGTAACTCGCGATATGTGGGTAAGTATGAAAAACTCACTGGTTGGTGTGTTGGAGGCCATAACTTTGCAGGATTTAGCCGGGGACTTAATAAATAAGTATCCGGACAATGTGCTATGTAAGTAGCTGTCAAGGGAAGATTGAGGTGGACTCTCTGATGGATTGCCAGATACCTCTTGATAAAATCAATGAGGCATTCGAGAAGGCATCGAGGGATGATGGTAGAAAGAAACGGATAAAGCCGGATAACTAAGGAGTGATAACTCCTAGATGTGCAAGCATAGCTAACCCCACCCCTGAGGGGGTGGGGTTAATAACTTCATTTAGAGGTCTCGGTTACTACTTCTCATACAGTGCCTGTATCTGTTCCTTCATATCCAGACCGAGGTAGTCTGCGAAGCACATGACATCGGGATTGGTTCTCACATCGAGTACCGCGGGTAATCCTGAGTCGAAGGCTCTCTGTAATGCGGGTTTGATTTGGTCAGGCTCTGTTACAAGCTCTCCGTAAGCCCCAAGGCTTTCTGCATACTTGTCATATCGTACGGCCTCGCTTAACTTTGAGCAAAGATCTTTATGTTCGTGGAGCTGCTGGGAATGTCGAACCATACCCCACTGGCAATCATTGCTTATCACGACCACTATTTGCTTGTTGTGTCGTACGGCCGTATCGATCTCGCTGCCGTTAAGCAGGAATGAGCCGTCGCCTTCTATAACGAGGACTTTTTTGTCTAGGTCTGCCGTCTTAACGCCTATTGCGAAGGGGATGCCCCCTCCTAGGTGCCCGAGTGAGCCGCCTAGAGCTGATAAAAAGCTGCCCGGGAAGCTGGCATTGTAGAGGGGGGTAACCTGAGCATTAATATCTCCGCCGTCCATTACGATGTATGAATCCGTACCCAGGAAATCGCACACCTCTTTCCCCAGCCATCTGGGGTCGATAGGCTTCTTCGTGCTTGGCATGTCTGATGTTAGCGTTTCGTTAACGGTTTGTGCGATGCTCCGTACAGTTTTTAGCCATTCTGTCTCCCCGCGTTTCCCACCGCCCAGACTTGCATTCGCTGATTCGATGAGCTGACTGAGCACGGCTTTAGCGTCTCCGTAAATGCCCATTGCAATAGGCCTGTTTCGGCCGATTTCCGTGGGTTCTATATCCACAGAGATGACTCTTACATCGGGTGCGTACAGGTCTCCCTTGCCGAAGCCAAGTACATCTTCGAATCTAACTCCGATGGCGAGTAGTACGTCAGCTCCGGCTATGCTGCCGAAGCTGTAGCCTATAGGGCCTCCGCAAAGGGGATGGTCATCGGGAATGGCCCCTTTGCCACCTATTGCGCAACACACTGGTATGTTAAGAAGTTCAGCGAACTTAACGAGTTCTTCCGATGCGTCTGCCCGCAGGACTCCTGTCCCGACAAGTATCGCTGGCCTCTCTGCCTCCATTAGCCATTTCGTTGCCTGCCTCACCAGCTCAGGTTCTCCATACGGGCGTGAAGTGGTTCTGTAGCTGTCTGGTGGGATGATAGGCACTTGTTCTTCGTCGACATCCAGCATGAGCGCATCATCGGCGATGTCCACTAGTACAGGACCTTTACGTCCGCTATCGGCATATCTGAAAGCTTTAGCCATATAGTCTGGTATGCGACGCGTAGATGTGCAGTAACCTACCCACTTGGTAATCGGGCGGTACATGTCCTTGGAATCGAATTCCTGGAGAACTCCCATACCCTCGAAGCAGTACAGCGCGTGACAGCAGATGCCGATTACCGGGGTATGTGTGTTCATGGCAGCGGCCATACCCGATGCCATATTGATCACGCCTGGCCCTGATGTAACCATAGCCACGCCTGGTTTGCCCGCAACCTGCGCGTAACCGGTTGCGGCATTTGCTACAGCCTGTTCGTGCCTCATACCGATGAGCTCGATGCCCCCGTTGTCGCATGTATCGTATATCCCGCTCAGTCCGCCGCAAAGGGTGAAGGCTGCCTTCACACCTTCGTTTATCAGAGCCTTGCCGACAAGTGTTGCCCCGCTTACTCGTGCCATTTCGACCTCCTTAAGTTTTATACGGACACTGACTGCGATTTGGACTATGATTATAAACGGTTTGCGAGCGATTTCCAAATGTCAGGCTGCTCGCGATTAACGGGCAGGGTTACGGATGAAGGTGTATAGAGTTCAGGTGTCTGAGGGAGCTTCCGCCTTGCCCTTGTATTCTACGACTCGGACAGCCGTTTTTTAACGTAGTCTATAACCTTAACCGGAGAGGGGTCGACCTCATAGAGAAGCGCCAGGTAGTAGCTCACCCAGTCGCCGAACAGGATAAGGCTCATCATCTGACTGAGTGCGCTTTCTCCTATCGCATCCACGGTCTCATGGCTGACCTTCGCCTGGCTCAGCACCTCGGTGGTGACCTCGTATCTGCGGAGGATGCGTCTGTGCAGATGCTGGGAGCGGAGTAGGACGATAAAAGCCTTCTCTGCCATTTCAGGGGGGAACTCATAGCCGACCACGGCGTTATGGTTAAGTTCGGAGAATATTTCATAGAACGCCCACGCTTTACTGTTTTCGTTTATCTGTGTTTTCCAGCGCTGCGCTACCGGAGAGAGGATACCCGCACTGTATATTATCACCATATGGTTATGCAGCTTAGCCGCCAGTTGCTTGGCCGGATTATGAGACGTGGCGCAGGTATCGTCTATAGTGACTTGCAGGTTCTCGAGCACTTCCCCCATTTCGGCTACATCCGCGGATTTGTCGCTGATAATGCCGAGATTCTGACAGATGCCGAGCAGCGGGAAAAAGCTGTGGGCCAGAGCGGCTCGTGGTTGGGCAACGTAGTCGATAGTATAAACAGGGATATCGTTATGCTCGGCGAGGGCTTTTAATTCGCCACCGGTGGTCAGGACAAGCTTTTTTGCGGGTGTCTCCATCGCCTGTGTGAAGGCGGACAGGGTCTCTTCGGTTCTCCCCGAGTAACTGGAGGCAACCACTATGGTGTCAGCGTCAACTAACGGGGGAAGATCGTATTCTCGATCTATAAAAATGAGCGCTTTCCCCTCAGTGTACAGGTGGCGCAGCAGGTCACCCCCGATAGCAGAGCCACCCATACCGAGAATGACGAGCTTTTGCATGTTTGAGTAGTCGGTGGGCAGTTTGAGATCCAGCCCCTTTTGCCAGGCTTGGAGGCACTGTTGCGGCAACTCACGGATGCGCTCGCGCATTTCCATAGGGTCGAGTCTTGTGTAAACCTTTGGATCATCCAGGTCTATCATTGTTTAAATCCCAGCCAGTAGTCTGCCTGCCTGGAGCAGCCTTTCTACATGTTCCATGGAGTCGCTTTCGGAATATATACGTAGGAGTGGTTCAGTTCCTGAAAGCCGGATGAGAAGCCAGCTTCCATCGCCGAGACGGAAGCGGAAACCGTCAGTAGTATCGATACCGGTCACGGCGGTATTATCTATCTGCTCCGGCTTGAGTTGACTCAGGCGACGCGCGATTTCCTCTCGTTTCGCCTCCGGGAAGTGAAAATCTGTTCGTGCATAATGGTGTGGCCCCACCTTGTCATAAAGGTACTTGATTAGCTTTGAGGGCTTTTTCTTTGTCCTGACCATCAGGTCGAGTAAGTAGAGGCCTGACAGGATGCCATCGCGCTCGGGAATATGTCCCCTGAAGCCGAAGCCACCGCTCTCCTCGCCCCCGATCAGTGCGTTTTCAGTGATCATCTGTGGGCCGATGTACTTGAAGCCGACGGGCATTTCACATACGCGTACTGAAAATAGCTCGCCCAGGCGGTAGACCATATTCGTTGTGGTGATGGATTTAACGATTGTTCCACGTTCTCCACGCACCTCCAGCAGGTAAAGCGCGAGCAGGCCGAATACCTGAAGCGGTGTAATGAACAGGCCCTTTTCATCCAGAGGGCCAATACGGTCGGCATCGCCGTCTGTTGCTAATCCTATATCAGCTTTATTCTCTAGAATGATGTCGGCGAGTTTGGTCAGGTTTTGAGCAATAGGCTCAGGTTGTATGCCGGGAAATAGCGGGTTGCGTTCGGCATTTATTTCGATAACCTTGGTACGGTCACCGGAAAGTAATTCTTTGAGGTAACCAGCTCCGCTCCCATGCATGGGATCTACAGCTACCTTCAATCCTGCCTTGCGTATACGCTCGAGGTCAACGAGTTCAGCTATATGGTTTAGGTATGCGGGTTTCGGGTCGTAATACTCGACCAATCCCTGTGCTCTACCTTCATTCAAGGGAAGGCGCTTGGTCTCCTCCTCTTTTAGCACTTGATGGATATGCCTCTCAAGTTCAGCGGTTACTTCGGGGGACGCGCTGCCGGCATACTCGGGTTTATATTTAAATCCGTTCCACCTGGCGGGATTGTGGCTGGCGGTAATGATCACTGCCCCTGCTGCTTTTTTTACCACAATGGCGTAGCTTATCACGGGGGTAGGGGCTGGCTCCGAGTTGAGATATACTTTAATTCCGTTGGCGGCGACCACCTCTGCAACGGCAGCGGCAAAGTCCTCTGAGGCGAATCTGGTGTCATATCCTACTAGTAAACCCTGTGATGCGATACCGCGCCCCAGCAGGTAGTTCGCAACCCCTTGAGCGCAGGCGCGCACATTGTCGAATGTGAAATCCTCGGCGATAATGCCGCGCCATCCGTCGGTGCCGAATTTGATCGTTGGTTGCATTACGTTTTTACTTTAGAATGAGATGGCGTTATCTTCGATAATGCTCCCGGGCCAGATTCTTATGCCATGCTCCAGCTTGTTACCGCTGCCGATACGGCTGTCGTCGCTGACAATCGAGCTGTCTGTAATCCACGTACTGTCGCCGATAACGCTGTTATTGCCGATAACGCTGTTTCTAATAGTTGTATCCTTACCAAGCTTCACATTTTGCCAGAGTATGGCCTCATCGATAGTAGCCCCATGTCTTACTATGCACTTGTCGCCGATAACGCATGGGCCCGAAATTCTTACACCTTTTTCTATTGTGCAATCCCTGCCGATGACCAATGGACCAATAATCTTGGCTGCAGGATGGATGTTGCAGCCTGATTCTGTCCATATGTCATCTGCCATCGATTTGCCGGGAAAGCGTGCCATAGCTTTGCCCATGAGTATGTCATGGTGCAACTTCAGGTAGTCTGCGGGGTTGCCGATGTCGATCCAGTACGCGTTTGAGGGATAACCGTAGAAAGGGACTCCTTGCTCAACCATGTCGGGGAAAAGCCCGCGCTCCAGCATACAATAGGTGTCGGACGGAATAAGGTCCAGCACCTCCGGTTCGAGGACATAAGTGCCCGCGTTGATGAGATTAGTGGTTACACGTTCCCAGCTTGGCTTTTCGATGAAGCACTTAACCTTACTCTGCGGGTTGAGTTCGACTACTCCGTACGCAGTGGGATCCTCAACCGGAGTGAGAGCGATAGTGGCTTTGGCTTTCTTCTCCTTGTGATACGCTATCATGCTGGTCAGGTCGAGGTCGGTGAATATGTCGCCGTTGAAGACTACGAAGGTGTCGTCCAGCAAGCCCTCTGCGTTCTTGACTGCCCCACCGGTTCCCAGCGGGGATTTCTCAACTGCATAAGTTAGGGTTATTCCGAAATCGCCGCCATCACCGAAATGACGCTTAATATGGTCGGGAAGGTAGCAGATGGCGAGTATAATCTCGTTGATATTGTGTTTTTTGAGATTATCAAACATGTGCTCCAGGAAGGGTTTGTTGACGACGGGGACCATTGGTTTGGGTATGTTACAGGTGAGGGGACGAAGCCGCAATCCTTCCCCGCCGACGAGAATAATTGCCTGCATTTCTACTCCTCGTCAGGGCCTAGTCCGGCCTCTTTTCTTAGCTTTGCTGCCTTGTCGGTGCGTTCCCAGGGAAGGTCGAGATCGTCACGGCCGAAATGTCCGTAGGCAGCTGTTTGTTTGTAGATAGGGCGACGCAGCTTCAGCGACTCAATTATAGCGCCGGGACGGAAGTCGAAGTGCTTCTTGAGCAGCTTAAGAATAACCTCCTCATCTACCTGAGCGGTGTCGAAGGTTTCGATAGATATGGAGAGGGGATGGGCTATCCCGATGGCATAGGACAATTGGAGTTCCAGGCGGTCGGCGAGACCGGCAGCGACAATGTTCTTTGCTGCGTAGCGGGCGGCATAGGCGGCAGAACGGTCTACTTTGGTGGGGTCTTTTCCTGAGAAAGCGCCGCCGCCGTGTCTGGCAATGCCTCCGTAGGTGTCGACCAATATCTTGCGCCCGGTTAGCCCCGTATCTCCCATCGGCCCACCGACTACGAAGCGCCCCGTGGCGTTAATGTGGTATTTAGTTTTTTTATCCAGAAGATGGTGGGGGATTACCTTCTCTATTACTAGCTCCATTAAATCCCGGTGTATGACATCGTTGCTTATTGTCTCGTTGTGCTGGGCGCCAATGACTACAGTATCCACCCGCTTAGGGACACCGTAGCTATACTCGACGGTTACCTGGGACTTTCCATCCGGGCGAAGGTAGGGAAGGGTGCCATCCTTTCTCACATGGGCCAGCCGTTGACAGAGCTTGTGAGCAAGCGAAATCGTCAACGGCATGAGTTCAGGGGTCTCGTTGCAGGCAAACCCTACCATCATCCCCTGATCGCCGGCACCAAGGGTCTCTTTCTCATTTGTGTTGGCTTCCTTCTCCCGCGTCTCCATCGAGTGGTCTACACCCATAGCGATATCTGGCGACTGCTCCTTAATAGAAACGATGACGCCGCAGGTCTCGCAGTCAAAGCCATACTTGGCACGGGTATAGCCTATCTCGCAAACCGTGTCCCGAACGATCTGGGGGATCTCAACATAGCAATCGGTGGTTATCTCTCCCATTACAACAACCAGGCCAGTGGTGGCCATAGTTTCACAGGCTACCCTGGCCATCGGGTCCTTGGCCAGTATAGAGTCCAGGACAGCGTCTGAAATCAAATCACAGAGCTTGTCGGGATGCCCCTCGGTAACAGATTCGGAGGTTAAAAATAGTGAAGGTGAACTCATGAAAGTGCTTGGCATCAGTCACTCCTTTTTATTAAGTCCCTAACTCCCAACTCTCTAAATATTTTCGCTGCTCCGCAGTCAGAGTGTCAATGGTAATTCCCATAGCCTTGAGTTTAAGCTTGCCTACTTCCTTGTCTACTTCCTCGGGCACAGGATAAACTCTGCGCTTGAGCTCTTTGCCTCTTTTAACCATATATTCTGCACAAAGAGCCTGGTTGGCAAAGCTCATATCCATAACGCTCGCGGGATGCCCTTCAGCGGCAGCCAGATTGATCAACCTGCCTTCCCCGAGAAGGAACAGGCTTTTCCCGCTGGAGAGGGTATATTGCTCCACAGAGCTCCTTATCCGCTTCTTCTCGGCTGTAAGGCTCTCTAGGGCTGGGATATTGATCTCCGCGTTGAAATGTCCGCTGTTTGCCATGATGGCTCCGTCTTTCATCGCCAGCATGTGTTCTCTGTCTATGATATTCAGCCCGCCGGTCACGGTGATGAAGATATCGCCTATCTTTGATGCCTCCAGCAGCGGCATGACCTGGTAGCCGTCCATCACTGCTTCGAGGGCACGAATGGGCTCTACTTCGCATACTATGACATGTGCACCGAGGCCCTTCGCTCTCATAGATACTCCACGACCGCACCAGCCATACCCGCATATTACCACTCGCTTCCCTGCCCATAAAATATTGGTCGCTCTGGTGATGCCATCAATCGTACTCTGCCCGGTGCCGTAGCGGTTATCGAAGAAATGCTTTGTCTGGGCATCGTTCACTGCAACGATGGGGTACTTCAGCTTATTCGCACTTTCCAGGCTCCTCAGCCTGATTACTCCCGTGGTTGTCTCCTCTGTCCCGCCTATGATATTCTTCGCGAGTTCACCACGGTCTTTGTGAATTGTCGCCACAAGGTCTGCACCATCGTCCATGGTGATATGAGGACGATGGTCCAGGGCACTGTTGATATGTTTGTAGTAGGTTTCATTGTCCTCACCCTTGATGGCAAAGACGGGGATGCCGTGTTCCATCACAAGGCAGGCGGCGGCATCGTCCTGTGTTGAGAGAGGGTTCGAGGCACAGAGGGCTAGTTCTGCACCACCTGCCTTGAGGGTTAAGGCCAGGTTAGCTGTTTCGGTGGTGATATGGAGACAGGCAGAAATGCGGATATCTTTTAGAGGCTTCTCTTTGGCGAATCTATTGCTAATTAGTTTCAGCACGGGCATCTCGCGGGCTGCCCATTGGATGCGGAGGTCTCCTGCCGGAGCTAACGATGGGTCCTTAATGTCGCACTCGGTCGTTTTTTTCTTGCTCAAACTAATGCTCCTTTAAATTTGCTCGTCTTCCTTTTCGCGTCCGGCTCGAACTGGCCAGCAACCCAGTCCGGTATATCCAGTGTCCCCATAATAATCGGTTTCTGGTGACAGTCACTGCCTCCGGTCATTACCAGTCCGTGTTTTTTAGCGAATGCAATGTAATGCGCTGTAGTCTTTTTATCGTGTCTCGCATGCCAGCACTCTACCCCGTCTATGTAGTCCAGCATGTATTCTTCGATTATTTTCGTTTGTTTGTCCAAATCGCGCGTTACAGTGACAAGGGATGTCCCGTTGGGATCATTGGGATGAGCGAATACCAGGATCCCCCCTGCATTCCTTATCAGTGTGGATGCCTCGGCGATTGATAGGGGGTACTTCGGCACGTCGCACTTCACCAGATATTTATCGAACGCTTCCTGCTTATCCCTGACGATTCCTTTCTCAATAAGGTAGTTGGCTATATGGGGTCGGCCGAATGTGCCGTCGACCGTATCCTGTATATTCTTCAGATCCTGCTCTGTAAACTTTTCGATACCCTCTTTATCAAACTCTGTATTAAGATTATCGAGGATCTGGCGAGCCCTTGCTTCCCTGCGTTCCTTCATCAACAGGAGCTTATTTTTTAGCTCTCGATTGTTGATATCATACTGGTATCCCAAGAAATCCAGGGAAGTGGCCTTGGTGGTACTATCGTCAATAGGATATTCGAAAGTAACGTTCAGTTCCACACCGGTTACGTACGCTATCCCATGTCCTTGAGCAAGTGAGATTGCCTTCTGCTGGCAGTCTATGGAATCGTGGTCGGTTGTCGAGATTAACTCGATATGCCTGTTCTTTGCTTCCTTGAAGACCTCGTCAATCGGAAGGTTACCATCGGAGCAGGTCTTGGTGTGAATGTGCAAATCGATTTTCATCGCTTTTCCATGCCAATGATATACCAATCCTCTGGCGGGTCGTACTGAGTATCGACTATAAGGTGGATGATGTCAAGGCTGGGGTTCGACCGTTTAAGGGCATCAAGGTCGACCTTTTCGAACTTCTTCTCGTTATTGATATATGCCTGCTCAGTCAGGGCGTTCGATTCGTAGTTCTCTTTCGTCCGTCTCAATATCCGTTCGATCGATACCTCTCTCGGGCAACTCGTTTGCATAATAACGAGCGTTTTGTTTTGTCTGGCTGCTATCTGGGCAGCACGTTGTCTCAGTGATTGTGTTATGAAGGTAGCATCGATTATCGTGCCGTTGCCCTTGCTCAGGCTCTCGTCAGCCTGACGGAAGGTCTCATCGTAGACCAGCATTCTCTTGTCCATATTCGAGGCTACCTTTTCATCGAATATGTCCTCATTCTTCAGCACCTCTCTCCTGACCAGATCACTTCGCACAATAGGGTAACCCTTGATTTTCGCTACCTCCTCGCTTGTCTCGGTCTTCCAGGTGCCGGGAAGTCCGCAGGTGATAAGTAAGACATCAGGGCCTAACTCGGATTCTATGAATTTAGCAAACGGCTCTTTCAATCCGGTACCTCTCTACATGGTTAGAAATTATATTAACATAATATTACGAGGGGATTAGGAATTTATCAAGTAACATCACGAAGAACTTACGAACAGATTACAATACAGGTTATTATGCGCCATTATATAGCATCTTCCTTGATATGTCATTCTGCGCGTAGTTATGAATCTTGCTCAGGAGGGCAGTCAACTGCTAGACGTATAGGATTCAGCAAGCTCGAAATACCTTCTGGCAATTGTTAGGGTTCTGGACTTCTCTTCCTCTGAGATATGTGGGTCTTCCAGCTTAAAGCCTTCTACCTTCCCCCGGACATATGCCCGGTAGCATTTGTAGAAATTGAGCAGCCTGAGTAGTTCCTCATCACCGGATGCCTTGACGTAGTATTCAATGAATTTTTTTGCCAGGTCAGGATGTCCGTGAAAGTCCAGATCCATAGCCAGAAAGGCGACTTCGCTGGCGACATCGATATATCTGAACCTGTCGCTGAACTCGATGCAATCGTAAATACACAGACCGTCGTTGAAGCAGATGTGTGCAGCATGTAGGTCGCCATGGCAATCACGTATCCTGCTATCCTTTACTCTCTTTGAAAACAGGCCAGCGTTTTCTTTAAGGAAGGCATAGCTGTAATTCTTTATTGTTTCATATTGCTCCGTGGTGATGGTTTTATTGACATAATCCTTGGTCTGTTCGAAGTTTTCCTCGATGTTGAAGGTCACTGTATCGAGACCGCCGATGGCCGCCTGTTGCTTGCTTAATTCCGCTTCACGGTGGAAATTGGCCAGCTTAACTGCCACTCGCTCGAGCATTTCGGTTGTTATCTCGTTATTATGCAGTAGGACGTCCATCATCCTCTGGTGGGGCAGGGGACGCATCTTCACCGCGTATTCAACCTCTGTGCCGCTACCTTCAACTGAAATCGTATCACCTTCCTTTGTTATAGCCACCACGCCCAGGTAAGCATCGGGGCAGAGACGCCTGTTAAGCGTCACCTCCTGCTGGCAGTAGTAGAGGCGTTTTTCCAGCGTGGTGAAGTCGAGGAAGCCAAAGTCCACCGGTTTCTTCACCTTGTAGACGTAATCGCCGGCAAGGAAGACAACTGAGATCTGAGTTTGCACCAGTTTGACTTCCTGAGGGCTATGGGGATATGCTTTCGGGGTTGATAGCGCCTCTATGAGCGCTGATAGCGCTGGCATCGTAGCCCTGCCCCTACCCAAAGCTGAGCTTGCATTTACTTACCGCCTTGCTGCTCTCTCTTTTCCGTCTTCTTTCGTTCTTCCATCTTCTTGCGTTTACGGCGGTGCTTGAGTTGCGCTATTCGCTTTGTTTTATTCACGTTCACCTACCATGAATTTTTTATATATAGCCTGTTGTAGTTAGCCTCCCGGTGTCCATTCCGGGGTGCCAACTATACCAACAGCGGCGATGGCTTGTGGCCCTCCCAGATTGTGAGCGAATCCCGCTTTAGCATCTTTCACCTGGCAGCCTTCCGCTCTACCCAAAACCTGTTTGGTAAGCTCAGCTATCATTCTCACTCCAGTAGCGCCGACGGGATGCCCGAAGCATTTGAGCCCGCCATCGGGATTTATGGGAAACTCGCCATCGATTGCTGTAACTCCTGCTCCAATGAGCTCTGCGGCCTCCCCAGGTTTGCACAACTTCATGTCCTGATAGGTCATCAACTCAGTAATGGTGAAGCAGTCATGCACTATTCCGAAGTCCAGTTCTTTTCGGGGGTCTTTTACCCCTGCCTCTTCATAGGCATCTTCGGTTGCTTTTACTGTTGCAGGAAAGCTGAGTCCAGTCCAATCAGGTCTAAAAAATGGCCATTGAGTTTCCACAGTCATAGCAAGCGCTTTTATTGTGGCATAGTTGTCTCCTACTAGGCTTTTCGCCCTATCGGGTCTTGTCAGCACAACAGCGGCGGCCCCTTCGGATAGAGCACAGCAATCAAAAAGGGTGAGGGGATAAGCAACGACAGGCGCATTTAATACTGTCTCTATGGTTATCTCTCGTCTGAAGTGAGCTTTGGGATGCTTTGCCCCGTTTTGATGATTCTTGACAGCGACCCGGGCCAGGTCTTCACGAGTCCAGCCCCATTCCCTGAATGCTCGAATTGCACAGGGGGCGAAATAGGCGGGTGCGGCTTGCCAGGCAAGCGAGGGATGCCAGTACAGTATATCTTGTGATAAGCCTCTGCCGCCCTGATCGAAGACCTTCTCTATACCACAAGCGATAACTATATCGTATTTATGGGCGGCAAGGGCATATGCAGCGTTTCTGACCGCATCCATGCCCGACGCGCATTGATTTTCTACCCTTGTCACCGGTTTGCCATAAAACCTCAGTGGCTCGGCCAGCGCCCATCCCGACATGCCGGAAAAATCATAAAGTGTAGCGACCCATGCCGCGTCGATATCTTTCTTGAGGTCTACGTTGGCTTCCTGACAGGCTTCATATACAGCATCGATAAGCATATCGCCTGCACTTTCTTCCCAGTGTTCCCCGAATTTCGTGACCCCTGTACCGATTATGGCTACTTTATCTCTTATGCTCTCCTGCATTACTCTCCTCCCGATTCATACTCATGCTCTCAGGGGTCTCGCTCGCCATCCATAGAAACGGAAGTCACTCTTCTGGTGAAGTAATCTGAAAGTTAGTTCTACCGGCATGTCCACATCTACCTCTTGGATATCATGATCAGTCATCTCCAGCCATATTCGGCATCCGTCTTCGAGTTCTATGAGCAGCCTTGTGGCCGGGGTAATGCCGTCACTCGGGTAATTCCCGGGCCCCAGCAAGTAGTCGTGGGTATAAGTGAAGACTTTTCCTTTTCTGGCTAGCTTTACCTTCTCGTAATTATCTCTCTCTCCACAGATTGTACAGATTCTGCTTACGGGGTACTGGAGCGTTCCGCATTTATTGCATTTCATGCCGTATAGGGGGAGGAGCCAGTCCTCGTCTCTCCAGTATTTGACCATTGAGCTTCTCTCCCACTCCGGCCAGCCGACAGCTATCTCCTTTTTATAGCTCAGGAAGCTTCCATATGATGGCAGTATTCTCTTTGAGGTTATATAACTTGTGCCCCTATGCTTTACGCTCTCCTGTTCCACTTCTGCAGTGGTTTTAATCAAGAGCGCGTCGCTTCCTTCGCCATAGCTGGCACATATAATCCTTTGATGTGGCTTGGCTTGCTCAAGTGCCGCTATCAGGAGCAGCAAGCAGTGCGCTACGCCGGTTACACCAATGTCCTGAAACAGGAGTTCTTGCATCTGTGTCTTGGGGTCTATCTTCAGTGGACCGGCGATGGCTTTATGACTTCTCGGGTCAGGAGCATAGAGCGCGAAATTGGAGACGTCTTCTGCTTTGATATTTTGTTTTTCTATAAGGGCGCTCACAGTCTGTGGAATATCCTTCAAGACTCCAAACCTTGTATCCAGCCTTATATCGAATACCTTGGGATATATGTCCTCGTCCCGCTTCCATGACCCCGGTATAGGGTCTACGAGAGTGGAGAAGCCTTCTATCTCCGCGATTGAACCCTCCTTACCTATTAGAAGTGCTACTGCTCCATCGCCGTATGTTTGCTCGGCATCGGATCGTGGCGCAGCTTTCCTGGCATCAGCGGCGATGACCAGAACACTTTTCATAGTCCCCGCTTCTATAGCGTCGCAGGCGGCTTTTACTGCCAGTGTTCCTGCTCTCAACGAGCCAGTGAAGTCAGAGGTATATACATCCTTTCTGAGGTCAAGGGCGGAGGCAATCAGTGAAGCCGCTTGCTTTTCTTTGAAAGGGGAGGAAACGGTGGCGAAATAAAGACCGTCTATCTCTTTCGGCTCTCTGTTTGTCAGGCAATCTTGCCCCGCCTCCACTCCCATTGTCAGACTGTCCTCATCCCATGAGGCAACTGCTCTTTCCCCTCTCATGGATGCGCTACCTATGGACTTCGCTATCTCGTCTCTGCTCATCCTCCATATGGGAATATAGGCGCCATATGATGCTATTCCTGCCACCTTTCCCCCCTTAATTGAACTCTAAATTCGCTTTTCTATACGTGCTATATAGCTTTAAAAGCTATATAGCACCTTTTACCTTCCTCCGGCTCGAGAAACTCCACAGTGACGGGAGTTCCGACTTTGATATCCTCTGGTTTCTTAGGGTCAAGCCCCTGTATCCGACCGCTTACCTTAGGCCCCTCGTCCAGTTCTACGATTCCTACCAGGTAGGGATTGTCCCTATCATATCCTTCATCGAGTGTGAAACTGGGTCCCACTGAGATGGCAGTAAAGGCAGCGAGTTTGCCGTTGCCCTTCATCTCCACCCATTCCATGTCGGTTCCGTGGCATTGAATGCATAGGGGGTGGGGAGGTAGATATAATGAATGGCACTTCTTGCACCTTGCAGCCATGAGCTTCTTCTCGGAGAGAAACTGGTAGAATGAAGCGCTGTTGAATTCTCTTTCCGCAGTCAAGGGTTACCTCCTCTGAAAAATGTGAACCGTGCAGGTGCCGCCGGTGGCTCCGAGGTTATGCGTTAACGCAAGTTGAATGTCCATTCCCGGAACCTGTCTTGGTCCCGCTTCGCCTCTCATCTGAGTCCATATCTCTACTACCTGACCTGCTCCGGAAGCGCCCACGGGGTGCCCCTTGGATTTGAGCCCGCCGGAGGTATTGATTGGTTTCGCCCCATCGCGGGCCGTGACCCCTTTTTCGGCTGCTTTGTAGCCTTCTCCGGGCTTGAAGAACCCGATGTCCTCGGTAGCCACTATCTCGGCGATGGTGAAACAGTCGTGCACCTCGGCGATCTGGATATCTTCGGGTTTGACCCCTGCCATTTCAAAGGCCATTTGTGCTGCAGCCCTGGCTGATCCGATAGTGGTAAGGTCTTCCCTTTCATGCAGGGCATGGTCGCTGCCCTGTCCTGTGCCGATGATGTAGAGGGGGTTGTTGGAAAAACTCTTGGCCAGGTCTTCAGCGACGATGAGCAGACAGGCAGCGCCATCGGTTATGGGAGAGCAGTCGAATAGCCTCATCGGCCAGGCAACCACAGGATTTGCCCGGGGGTCTTTGAGGAAGTCAAGCTCATCGCGCCATTCGGGCAACGGTTCACCTTTTTGTTTTGCCTTCTCGATCCGGGCATTCATCAGGTCTTTGATTGATTTGTTGAACTGTGCCTTCGGGTTCAGTGCCCCGTTGTTGTGGTTTTTAATAGCAACTTTCATAAAATGCTCCACAGTAGCGCCATACTTCGCCATATATGCGGTTGCGATAGCTGCGTACAGCGCGGGAAAGGTGAAGCCGCACGAAGCCTCATAGACAGCGTCGCTGGCAGCAGCTAGGGTATCCGTTACCCTTTCTGTAGGCAGGTTAGTCATCTTCTCAGTCCCGCTGACTAGGACGATATCGTAGAGCCCGGAGGCAACGGCGATGATACCTTCCCTCAAAGCGACACCGCTTGCTGCGCAGGCATCCTCCACTCTGGTGGCTGGTCTGGGGACTAGACCCACCCAGTCGGCCATGATTGGTGCGATGTGCCCCTGTCCTTCGAAGAGATCGCTGGAGAAGTTTCCGACATAGAGGGCTTCGATATCCTTTGTGTCCAATCCTTTGTCCACCGATTTAGCCATTGCAGCGAATGCTTCCACGAACAAATCGCGACTGGTCTTATCGGCAAAAGCGCCGAACTTAGACATCCCGGCACCCACAAGTGCTACGCCCCTCGCCAGTTTTGGCGCCCTACGGCTCATAGTTCCTCCTTTTCGGATGTAGCTATCGGTGAAAAGCTATGAGTTCTGCTTATTCAGCTTCTTCCTGAATGCTGATGAAACCCCGGCTGTCATCTCCAGGGCTCTTGCGGCTGCTTCAGTTGAGACTGAGGCCAGTGAACAAGACGGCGTTATGAGACATCGTGACGTAAGGATATCATAGTCAATGCCTTTCTTTGACAGCAACCCCATGGTCTCCTCCAAGCGTTCTAGGAGGCTGGCAGCCGTTTCTTTGGTCAAAAACTGCTCGTCGTTCGGGATAATTCCCCAGGCGATGACCCCTCCCCGGTTGAGAAAATCGCCTACCTCGGAGGGATAAAGGCTTAACGTTTCCCCATAGTTATAGGCATCGAGGCTCAGAATATCGAGCGAGGTCTGGAGCACAACTGACCAGTCGGTATTGCCGCAGCAGTGAATGCCTTTGAGCCCGTTTATCCCTCCCAGCACTTCCTCGAGAAGGGTTACTACCTGCTCGCGGGAGACGGAGACAAACGCAGAGCCAAAGGAAGAGAGATAGGGTTCATCGATGAAGATAATTGTATTTGGGAAGACGTTGCTAAGCGCTTGCTCCTGCCAGGTGGCCTTTAGCCTGATGTGCTTGGCCAGGGCATCGGCGAGGACGTCATCGTAGAGCAGCGGGCGCCGGTCCTGGTCTGTTACCGTCAAGCCGAAGCTTATGGGCCCCGTCACTTGTCCTTTAACCGCTCTTTCGTTGCTTTTTCCGACCCTATTAAGGAAAACATGAAAGCCAGCCGCATAGTCATAGCTCAATGTACCGCTGTCAATGGTGTTCTCAAGGTAGGCTGAATAGAGCTGCTCCAGGGGCTTGCTCAGGTCCTGGGAGCGGTCGATCCAGATGCGCTCCTTCTCCAGAACCACTCCGGGGAAACCCTCGCTGAACTGGGCGTACATATTCTCTGTGAAAGACCTGTTAGGTAGCTGGGGCCAGGCGGGTATCTCGGGGAGGTGGGATAGAACTAAAGAGCATGCTTCCTGGGGGTCTACATGTGGCATACTACCGATTGCGGTAGCGAGTCCGTTTAGCTCGAACCTTGCTTTGCTCATTCCAGGTATTTTCCTATCAGCAGGGCCAGCTCCTCCTTTTTGTGAGCGGGGATTAGTTCAGCCGACGTAATGATAGCATCCCTAAGGGCGGTGGTGCAACCGCATTTCCTTCGCTTGGGAAGCTGCGTGCAGGCTTTCTTGATTATCGCCTTAGCCGCCTCCACAGTTCTTGTCAGGTTTTGTATCACCATATCTATAGTAACCGACTCGTGTATTTCATGCCAGCAATCGTAGTCGGTGACACAGGCGAGGGTGGCATAGCATATCTCGGCTTCGCGTGCCAGCTTGGCTTCGGGTAGCGCGGTCATGCCGATGATGCTTGCCCCCCAGGAGCGGTAGAGATTGGATTCCGCCCTGGTTGAGAAGAGCGGCCCCTCCATCGCCACGTAGGTGCCTTCGGGATGTATCCTGGGAACACGGGTTCCTGCGTCATAATAGGCTGCTTGGTAGAGGAGCTGGCTCAGCGCCGGACAGAAGGGATCGGCAAAGGTGCAGTGCACGACGATACCATCTCCGAAGAACGTGTTTATGCGGCTCTTGGTGCGGTCGATAATCTGGTCGGGGATAACGATGTCGAGCGGCTGAACGTCCTGTTTAAGGCTGCCGACGGCACTGACCGAGATTATCCACTCCACCCCCAGTGATTTCAAAGCCCAGATGTTGGCTCGCGAAGGCACCTCGGTGGGCAGGATACGGTGCCCCCGGCCGTGCCTGGGGAGGAAGGCGACCTTCGCTCCCTCAAGCGTGCCTGTAACAATAGCATCGCTGGGGTCGCCGAAGGGTGTCTTGACCTTTACCTCCTCGACATCGCTGAGCCCGTCTATCTCGTAGAGCCCGCTGCCACCGATTACTCCTAATTTCGCTTCCGGCATCTGTTGCCTCCTTCAACGGAAGAATCTAGCTGCTCTTTTGGATGACCTGCTTTTCCCCGATGGTCGATTGCTGGCTAGAATAGTGCCCAGCCTCTCCACATAGGGCTCCCTGATAACGCCCTTTTCGGTGATTATTGCGGACACGTAGTAATGAGGCGTGACATCGAAGGCGGGATTGGCTGCCGGCACTCCCTCGGGAGCGGTTCTGACCCCCTGAATGTGGGTGACCTCGTCGGGGCTGCGCTCCTCGATGGGTATATCATCACCTGATGAAATCGAGGGGTCGATAGTGCTCACCGGCGCGGCGACGTAGAATGGGATGGCGTTTTCCGTGGCCAGTACCGCCAGGGTGTAGGTGCCGATTTTGTTGGCCACGTCGCCGTTGACAGCTATACGGTCGGCGCCGACGATGATGCAGTCTATCTCGCCCTTGTGTATAAAGTAGCCGGCCATATTGTCCGTTATCAGCGTCACCGGGATACCTTCCTTGAGCAACTCCCAGGTGGTGAGCCTCGCTCCCTGGAGCAGGGGGCGGGTCTCATCGGCGTACACCTTTACTTTCTTACCCTGCTCCACGGCCATCTTGATTATGCCCAGCGCTGTACCGTAAGCAGCCGTTGCCAGCGACCCTGCGTTGCAGTGGGTCAATATGGTGAAGCCGTCCTGTATTAACTCCGCTCCGAACTCGCTGAGCAGGCGATTGGCCTCGTCGTTCTCAGACTCTATACGCTGTGCCTCTGCGAGAAGCTCTGCCTTTATCTGCGCTACGTCTTTCCCGCTTTGAGCTATCCTGTTCATCCTGTCCAGCGCCCAGAACAGGTTGACCGCGGTGGGACGGGATAAAGAGAGAGTCTCCCTCACCAAGTGCAGTTCAGAGAGGAACTTGTCTCTGGAGTCTACTGTGATATTTTGGGAACCGAGGACGAAGCCATAAGCGGCGGCGACGCCGATGTCGGGAGCGCCGCGAATGCGCAGCGTTTTTATGGCTTCAGCAACCTCGTGATGGTCGGCGAGTTCGATAAAAACCTCTTCGTGTGGCAACCTCGTCTGGTCGACGGTCCTTATCCTGTCGCCGAGCCACTCGATAATCTTAAAGCCCTTCATGAGCCCGCGTGCCTCTCGAAGTTGAGCAGCTTATCGTGCCGTTCACGTAAAGAGAAGCGGCCATCCTTCTCCGCAATTTCTATAACATCCTCCACTTTAATGTGCTCGACGAGAATTGAGAGAATGCCACCTGGTTTCGTCGCTCTATGTAGCTCTGATAGTAATGCTGTTTTATCGTTTATACATTGAATCGTGTCGAATAGCAGTACTATATCTACGCTTTGATCCGGCAATCCGGTGTCCCTGTCCGAGGTGATCGTGGCAATATTGGTTAGGCCTTTCTTTCGGGCCTTTTTGCCAACTATTTTCGCTGCTAAGGGATGTATGTCCAGGGCATATACCGTTCCCTCTGCGCCTACCATCTCAGCGGCGGGGATGGTGTAGCTTCCTGAGCCGCAGCCGAAGTCCAGGATGGTTTGTCCTTCTTTAATGGCAACTTTCTGCAGCAGTTTCTCTGGGTTCCTGAAAAGGTCCCTGACCTTGAAGAATATCGCCATTAATCTGAAGTCGATATCTGATTTCGGTTTATCTTTTCGCTCATTCATCTGTCTATTCCTCAATCAAGTAACTTGAAAGCCAGCACATCTACCAGCCCCTTATCGGTCAGCCTGAGTTCCGGTATCACGGGCAGGGCGAGGAAGGAGAGGGTGGCGAAGGGGTGAGGAAGTGAGCAGCCCAGGTTTGCTGCTATCTTTTGTAACTCCTCCAGCTTGGCTACCACGGTCTGCAACGGCTCATCCGATAACAGCCCGGCGATAGGCAGGGCCAGTGAGCCCCGGATTGCGCCTCCTTTAGCCACAGCCAGCCCGCCCTGAAGCCTCTCGATCTCCTTGATCGCCGCGACTATGTCCTCGTCGTTGGTACCCACGACGATTATATTGTGAGAGTCATGGGCTATCGAGGAACCAAGCGCACCTTCTTTAAGCCCGAAGCCCTTAACAAACCCCAGACCGATATTGCCGCTGGCCCTGTGCCTTTCCACTACCGCCAGCTTCAGGATATCGCGCTCGGTATCGGGAACGGCTGAGTCCCCTTCTGTTTTTGCCTCCATATCGATTTTCCTGGTGATTACCTGTCCGGGGACGACCTCGATGACCGGCAGCGATTTTTTTGCGGCGGGTATCTTCAACGCCTTTATGCTGAAAGGCTTGACGGTCACTGTGTGGATGACACCGGGGTCAGTGTGCCGGGTGGTTGAGAAGAGCGCCTCGCCATCCTTGGCGACCAGCTTGCCCCGGTAGAAGACCATATCAACGACTAGCCTGGATAGGTCGCTGATTACTATGAGGTTGGCTATGTATCCCGGTGCTACGCCTCCCACCTGGTGCTGCCTGAAGAATTCGGCCGTATTGATTGTTGCCATCTGTAATGCGCGGATAGGGTCGAGTCCTCTCGCTATAGCCTTTCTAACCACGGCATCGATATCTCCCTTTTGGAGCAGGTCGGCGCAGGTACGGTCGTCGACCACAAAGAAGCATCTCTTGTAGGTCTTATCAGTTACCAGCGGGAGCAGTTCATCGAGGTTTTCCTCTGATGAGCCCTCCCTGATCATGAGGTACATTCCCCGTCTAAGCTTCTCCCTACCTTCCTCGAAATCGGTAGACTCATGGTCGGAGCCGATGCCTGCTGACAGGTAGGCATTTAAATCTCTACCACTGAGACCGGGAGCGTGGCCATCAAGCACCTTATTTTTCGAGAGCTTGATTTTTTGCAGTACTCCCGGGTCGTTATGAATGACCCCGGGGAAGTTCATCATCTCGCCCAGGCCGATTACGCCTTTCCAGCGCAGAGCAGTGCGGATTTCCTCGGGCCCAAGCTCGGCCCCTGCTGTATCAAGATGGGTGGCAGGTACGCAGGAGGGCGCCATAAAGTAGAAGTCCATGGGCAGGGGTCGTGTGCAGTCCATTAGATACCTGAGCCCCTTCAGGCCGGTGACGTTAGCCATCTCGTGGAAATCGGTGACCACGGCGGAAACCCCTCGGGGAACTACTGCCCTGGCATACTCGGCTGGGTGGAGCAGTGAGCTTTCGATGTGGATATGCCCGTCTATCAGCCCTGGTGCTACATATCTGCCCCTGAGGTCTATCACCTTTTTCGCCTGATTATATTCTCCGATTCCCGCTATGCGACCTTGGTGGATGGCAACGTTACCATCCTCGATTTCGGCGGTGAAGGTGTTCACTATTCTGGCGTTTGTGAGCAGGAGGTCGGCAGTGGCATCGCCTCTGGCTACGGATATCAATTTCTCTAAGCTCATCCCGTTCAATCCTCCAGGATGCACAGGTCCGGCAGGTAGCGGAACTTTTCATCGAAGTCAAGCCCGTAGCCGATGACAAAGGCATCGGGAATAGTGAAGCCCATGTAGTCAATGGGAACCGCCATGACTCGCCCCGAGGGCTTGTCGAACAGTGTGCACAGCTTGAGCGATGCTGGCTTTCGGCGGCTAATGTAATCAAGAAGGAAACGCACGGTGAGTCCGGTGTCGACTATGTCCTCGATCACCAGCACATGCCTTCCCTCGATCGGGGTCTTGGTACCATGTTCCAGCTTGATTTTGCCGGAGGAATGTGTGCCGATGCCGTAGCTCGATACCTTGATGAAATCGACCTCAACTGGTATGTCCAGTTTGCGTACCAAATCGGACATAAAAACGAAGCAGCCCTTGAGTGCGCCGATGAGGAGAGGGTTCTTCTCATGGTAGTCCTCCCTGAGTTCAGCGGCGAGTTCAGTGACCTTCTTTTCGATTTCCTCTTTGCTGATAAGAACCTTGAGCTTGTTCAAAGGTTGTTCCTTTATTAAATATGGCCCACCGCTACGATGTAGAGCACACTTTCCTCTCTGCCGTCGAATCCCATCAACCGGTTCATGTCATCGTCGTAGAAAGCGCCGATGGCGCAGGAGCCTAATCCCATTGAAGTGGCTATTAGGCAGGTGTTTTGGGCGATATGCCCTGCCTCGAAGAGGATGTAGCGCAGGGCACGCTCTCGATATCGCCGCTGGGTGCGCTGGAATATAGCAGAGAGAACCAAAATCACGTTTGCCTGTAGTAGCATCTTCTCGCCGAGGGCAGCCTGGGACATCTCCCGGCGGAAATCACCATCACGGACGAGTTCCAGTTCATGGGAGTCGACCAGATAGCGATAAATACCCCGGGGTAAATCCTCGACGTTGTTTGCCATGGTGTAGACCTCTATGGGGTAGGTAGCTCCTGCTGATGGGGCAGCTCTCAGCCCGTTACGTTCGTCGGTGATGCCGCATGAATAGTAGAGGATGCGAGATAGTTCATCTGAGGACATTGTACGCCCTGTGAAATTTCTCCTGGACCTCCGCTGTAGAATAGCTTTCTCGACGCTGAGTCCATTGCGGGCGGATGCTCTGGCAAGTTGTACGTTCCTCATTACCGACTGATTATAAACCTCGTGGCGTTAGACTGGCAAGCACGGCACTGTCTGCCTCACAGTTTGTAATAGGATATGTTGACTTTTCGCTTTCATGGCTTTAAACTTTGCCAAATCATAGGTTGATTGCAGGATTTCTGTTACGGCATTTACTTGGGCTGCTATACCGCTACGGGTAATTATACTGTCTTAAGCCTAATTTCGAAAAAAGGGGGCTTTTAAGTATTGCAAATGCCCTGGAAAGCGGTTAAAATTCGCAGATTGGAAATCACCGAGGTACTCAGTTGAGGTGGATATGGTATTCTATCAGCTAAGCGAGAAGGCGAGGCTGAGAAGACAGCGTACTAATGAGGCTATAGCCCTGGCTATGCAGAGTAGGTGGGAGGAGGCCGTTGCTGTCAACCAGAGCATAATTGACGTATTTCCTGATGATGCGGATGCCTACAATCGGCTGGGTAAGGCGTTAACTCAACTGGGGAAGTATGATGAAGCTACTGGGGCCTACCAGCGGGCTCTCGAGCTTGAGCCCCATAACAGCATTGCCAAGAAGAACCTGGAGCGTCTGGCTTATCTCAAGGAAGCGGGAACTGAGCCCAAGGTCGTCAAGCAAGTCAGCTCGCACCTTTTCATTGAGGAAACAGGGAAGGCTGCAGTGGCTGACCTGAACAATCTTGCTGACCAGGAGGTGCTGGCGAAAATGGCCGCTGGCGACCCTGTTAGCCTTGAGTCTGGGGGGCAAAGTTTGATGGTGGTCAGCGTTGATGGGGATTATATCGGGGAGGTCGATCCCAAGCTGGGACTGCGCCTTGTCAAACTTATCGAGGGAGGCAACAGGTATTCTGCTGCCATCGCCAGCATAGCGACAGACGCTGTCAGGGTGATGATAAAAGAGGACTATCAGCATCCCAGCCAGGCAGGGCGACCTTCGTTCCCGGCGCGGGCCGCTGATGACTTTAGGGCCTATGTTAAAGATAGCATGCTGAAGTATGAACGTGAAGAAGAGGAAGAGGGATTTGAGGAGGAATATACCGGTGGGCCAGAGAAGGAAGGGGCATCTCATGATGATATAACCTACCATGAGGAGGTAGTTTCTCTTGAGGGTGAGGCGGACGAGGAGGACGACGCTGATTTGGAAGAGCAGTAGTAAGTTAAGCTATAGTGTGAGTAGGAAAGCCGAGGCAATTGCCTCGGCTTTCCTACTTTACGGAGGTACCTGACAGTGGTACACTGTTGTCAGTACATGGCTTCATAGCACCGAAGCTAGCTGAGAAGCGAAGTGCTTTCGGAGGAATATTGGTATGGATATAGGAACGGTGAAGCTGGTCAAAGTCGAAGATGAGATGAAAAGCTCTTATCTCGATTATGCTATGAGTGTTATCGTCTCTCGTGCTCTGCCTGATGTCCAGGACGGCCTGAAGCCTGTACAGAGGCGAATACTGTATGCTTTGAACGATATGGGACTGCGTCATGACAGTCCATACAAGAAGAGCGCCCGTATCGTTGGTGAGGTGCTGGGCAAGTACCATCCCCATGGAGATACCGCAGTCTATGATGCGATGGTCCGTATGGCTCAGGATTTCTCCATGAGATATCCCCTGGTTGATGGGCAGGGTAATTTCGGCAGTATAGATAATGACCCGCCTGCGGCGATGAGATATACCGAGGCTCGCTTGGCACGAATAGCCAGTGAGATGCTTGCTGATATCGAAAAGGATACTGTCGACTTTGTCCCGAATTTCGACGATAGCCTTAAAGAGCCTGCGGTTCTCCCTGCGAAGCTGCCCAATTTGCTACTGAACGGTGCCTCTGGGATCGCAGTGGGCATGGCGACTAACATCCCTCCTCATAATCTCGGCGAACTCTGTGATGGCATCTCTTGCCTTATAGATAACCCCGAGGCTACTATCGACGACCTTCTTGAACTGATCCCGGGGCCAGATTTCCCCACTGGTGGCGGATTGGAGGGACGGGAGGGGATAAAGAGTGCTTATGCAACCGGGCATGGCAGGATGGTGATTCGAGCGAGGACGCATATCGAGGAAGCTTCTAGAGGCGGAAGGTACCAGATAGTGGTTTCAGAGCTGCCCTATCAGACCAATAAGGCTTCGCTCGTGGAGAGGATAGCCGAGCTGATAAGGAACAAGAGGGTGGATGGCATATCCGAGGTACGGGATGAGTCGGACAGGGAAGGTATGCGTATTGTTATTGAGTTAAGGCGGGACGCGCAGGCACAGAAGGTACTGAACAACCTGTATAAGCACACGGCCATGCAGTCGTCCTTCTTCGTCAACATGCTGGCCCTTGTAAACGGCCAGCCAAAGATGGTAACTCTGAAGACAGCGCTCCTTCACTATATAGACTTCCGCCGCCAGGTAATCACTCGCAGGTCCCAATATGACCTTGAGCGAGCGAAGGAAAGAGCTCATATCCTTGAGGGATTCAGAATAGCCCTCGATAACCTCAACGAGGTTATCGCCACCATTCGCCGTTCGCAGACGGTTGAGACGGCTCGCAACAACTTGATGAAGAATTTTGACCTCACGCAAGTTCAGGCACAGGCGATTCTGGATATGCAGTTACGCCGTCTGGCGGCTCTGGAGCGCAAGAAGATTGCCGATGAATATACCGAATTACTGAAAACCATCGCCTACCTGGAAGACCTCTTAGCTAATCCTAAGAAGATCGACTTCCTGATTAAGGAGGAGGTCGGCGAGTTGAAGTCCAGGTACGGCGACCCCAGGCGCACCGATATCAGCGATATTGAGATAACCGATTTCAGCGACGAAGACCTTATCCCCCAGCAGCCGATGGTAGTAACCTTGAGTAACAGGGGTTACATCAAGAGAGTGCCGACCGAGATCTACCGTCAGCAGCATAGGGGTGGTAGGGGTATCGTGGGAATGGCGACTAGGGAAACGGATGCTGTTCAGCGAATACTAGTTGCCAGTACCCATCATAACCTGTTGTTCTTTACCGATCGAGGCCGGGTATTCCGTCTCAAGTGCTACGACATCCCCAGGGAAAGCTCCCGGGTAGCTAAGGGAATACCAGTTGTTAATCTGATCGCTATAGACGTTAAAGAGAAGGTGACTACGGTTCTTACGGTGCCCAATTACGAGGAGAATAAGTTCATGGTGGTCGCTACCCGCATGGGTGAGGTGAAAAAGACCAAACTGGATCAGTTCTCGTCAGTACGTTCGAGCGGACTTATTGCTATGGACCTGGAACCTAGTGATGAACTGGTCTCAGCTAGGATAGCCGCAGAAGGCGATAAGGTCATATTGATAACGGAGCGTGGGCAATCGATAAAGTTCGCCATATCCGAATTGCGCACCGCTTCCAGAACCAGTGGGGGTGTGAAAGGTATCCGTCTCGCTCCTAGCGATAGAGTGGTGGGCATGGAGGTTGCTGACCCTGATTCTTATCTGCTTGTGGTTAGCGAGAAAGGATATGGCAAATGTACGCCGATTAAACTTTATCCCCAGCAGAAGCGTGCCGGTGGTGGTGTGCGTACCTTTAAGGTTGTCCCCAAGACTGGCAAGGTTGTAGCAGCGGGCGTTGTTGATCCATCCTATGAGTTGATGCTCATATCAGCTAAGGGAATCATCATTCGCACATCCGTTGAGGGTATATCCATTCAAGGCAGGGGTACCCAGGGGGTAAGTGTGATGAGGATGGATGAGGGTGATTCGGTAGCATCAATCGGTTATCTCAGTAAAGATTAGCGGGGCCTCTTTGTGCGTTGTATATTCGAAGTAATAGCTGCACTTTTTTCCACTTAGGTATTCTCTCCTTCGCGACCCTCATTCTTGATACGGATATGGTATATAATACTGTGGAAAGAGAATGGTAGAAGCGCATGGAGAGCGAAGGCACCCCATACGATACCCTCAATAGCAGTGAGGATACGATAGCTGCGGCCAGCCAGCAGAAGGAGGATTCGGCAAAACACGCTTTCCTGTCCCGTAGACTACTTCTCCGTATAGTGGCTATCCTGCTCGTAGTTGCTATCACCGCTACCATCTTCGTTTTTCGCGACTGGGTAGAGAATCTCGAAGCCTACGGCTATTTGGGCGCATTTCTTATCTCTCTCGTAACTACTGCAACTATTATACTGCCGATTCCAGGAATAGTGTTGATTGTTGGGCTGGGCGCTGTTTATGACCCGGTTCTCATAGGGCTTGCAGCAGGCGCTGGGTCGGCCTTAGGTGAGCTAACTGGGTACATGGCAGGATTCAGCGGGCAGGTGGTTTTTGAAAAAAGCAGGATCTACATTCGGCTGGAACATTGGATGAGGCGGAGGGGCTCGATAGTCATTCTCATCCTTTCATTTGTGCCTAACCCCTTTTTCGACCTGGCTGGGGCTGCGGCTGGAGTGCTGAGGTATCCTCTGTGGAAGTTCCTGCTCTTTTGCTTTGTGGGTAAAACGCTGAGGTATATATTGGTTGCTGCCTTCGGCTGGTTCGTAGGCGTTTCCTGGTTTTAGCCAACCTTGGTGAAGTGTTTCAGGGCGAGCTTAATCTTGTCCTCCAGGGTTAGGTCGGGGTCATTAGGGAGAGTAGCGGTGGCGGACATCGCTTCCGCCGCTGAATAGCCCAGACTTATCAAAGCTGCTTTTACGTCATCATGTGGATAGGGAATATCTGTGGTTACCTGCTCAAACTTGCCTTTGAGCTCGAGTATGATGCGGGCCGCTGTTTTTTTCCCCACGCCTGATATTGAGCTTAGAACACTCTCGTTTCCAGAGGCAACAGCTAGAGAAAGCCGTTCCGGGCTTAGTGCCGAGAGCAGTGATAGCGCAACCTTGGGCCCTACGCCGGAGACGCCGATGAGTAGCTCAAACATCCTCAGCTCCTCGGTTGTGGCGAAGCCGTAGAGCGATAGGTTGTCCTCTTTCACCTGGAGATACGTGTGGAGAAAGACCTTATCTCCGGGAGACCCCAGCACGCTTAAGGTGGAGGTCGGTGCTTGGACTCGAAAGCTTATACCGTGTATATCGATAATAGCTCGGTCATCTCTAAGAGATTTTAATAGTCCTTCGAGCCCGGCAATCATTATTGAGCCCTCAATCGTCCAACTTACTACTTAGTATCACTGGCTGTGCGTTAAAAGTTCTGATAGGCGTATCTTGCTTATGTGGCAGATGGCTACTGCCAGGGCGTCGGCGGCATCATCGGGTTGGGGTATGGAGTCCAGACCAAGCTGAATCCTTACCATCTCCTGAACTTGGCTCTTTTCCCCACGACCGTAGCCGGAGACATTCTGCTTCACCTCAAGCGGTGTATATTCGTAGACAGGAAGCCCTTTATTGGCTGCGGCAAGGATAGCTACGCCCCGGGCTTGCCCTACTATCAGGGCTGTCTTTAGATTACGCGCCACAAAGAGTTCCACCGCAGCCTCTGAGGGCTTATAGAGTTCTATAAGCTCCATGAGTTTGTGATAAAGGGAACGCAGCCTTGCCGGTGTACTTTGTTTGGCTGAGGTGGACAAGCAACCGTAGTCGATTATGGAGAGCCTGTCGTTGATTTCTTCAATGAAGCCGTAGCCCATCGCCGCGATGCCAGGGTCGATACCGAGAACACGTTTTGGCATCACAGTGCTATCATCCCGAGTATTTCTCCACTACCTCGTTGGGGAAATCGGCGTTGGTGAATACATGCTGGACATCGTCCAGTTCCTCCAGCTTTTCAAGGAGCCTAAGTGCTTGAAGCGCAGACTTCTCATCGAGGTTGACCATGCTCTTAGGGACCTGTAAAAGTTCGGCGGAGGAGATAGCTATCCCTTGCTGCTCCAGTGTCTTCCTGACCGCTTCCAGGTCCTGAGGCTGGGTATAGACCTCTACTGCAGCTCCATCGACCTTCACGTCGTCAGCGCCGGCATCGATAGCTGATAAGGCCAGTTCTTCCGCGTCCGTATTATTCGCCTCAATGGCAATCACACCTCTAGGTTCAAATATCCAGCTGACGCAGCCGCTTTCCCCCAGGCTGACATTATTGCGGCTGAAAACGTTTCGTACCTCTGCCAGCGTCCGATTTCGGTTATCGGTCAATGCCTGCAGCAGGATGGCGCTTCCTCCAGGGCCGTAGCCCTCCAAGGTAACCTCGGTCAGGGCAGCTTCATCCGTGGTACCGCTGGCGCGCTTGATAGCGCGCTCGATGTTTTCTAGGGGCATGTTGTTATCTTTGGCCTTCTGCACCGCTAACCGCAGCCGTGCATTTGCCTGCGGGTCCCCGCCTCCCTCACGGACGGCAATATGGATCTCCTTGGTTAGCTTGGTGAAAAGCTGCCCCCGCTTGGCATCAGCCATGCCCTTCTGCCGCTTAATTGACGACCATTTGGAATGCCCCGACATATCCTCTTACCACCCAGTCTCTTAGGCAGTTGACTTATGCCGCTTTCTTTTCGGCTACTGCTTTTTTGATGAAATCGGCGAGTTCTTGAGTAGGGGTTCCCGGGCCGAAGATACCTTGTACTCCCATCTGGCGTAGTGCTTCATGGTCTTCTTCTGGAATGATGCCACCCACTATGACCACTGCATTTTCTAGTCCCTTTTCCCGAAGCTGTTCCATCGCTAGCGGGACGATCTCAAGATGAGCTCCTGACAGGATGCTCATGCCTACGACATCCACGTCCTCTTGAAGCGCGCTTTGAGCTATCATCTCCGGCGTTTGACGGAGCCCGGTGTAGATTACCTCCATGCCGTAGTCACGTAGCGCGCGAGCGACCACCTTGGCTCCCCGGTCGTGTCCGTCAAGGCCGGGCTTGGCAACTAGGACACGTATTTTCTGTTCATCAGCCATAGTGAACTGCCCTCTTTCGTATAATCGACGTTGCTTCTCTAGACCTTTTGCGCCAGCTCGACAAGCACCCCCCTGGTCGAGCGGGGATGGAGAAAGCCGATCTTGCCTGCAAGCCCTTTTCTGCCTTGCTTGTCTATAAGCTCAACGCCTCTGGCTGCCAGGGACTCTAGCTCCTTGTCGACATCATCGACCTCGAAGCACATATGATGAACGCCCTCGCCCTTCTTTTCTAGGAACTTTGCTACTCCGCTGTCGGCGGTGGTAGGCTCTATCAGTTCTATCTCGACATCTCCCAGCATGAGCATCGCAGCTTTTATGCCCTGATCGGGTACTTCCTCAATGTGGGATGCTTTAACTCCGAGCAGGTTCTCGTAGGTCTTCAGACCCTCGTCGAGGTTATTCACCACGATGGATACATGGTCGAGCTTCTTGATCATTCTATCCTCCATTTGCGCTGCCAGTAGATTTGCTGTCTGGCAGATTAAATTACCAGTATCTCCTTTTGCTCCCCGAAAACGCCGCGGAGCATGTCGCATATCTCCCCGATGGTGGCGTAGGCTTCGACACAGTCGATAAACGCAGGCATTGTGTTATCCGTGCTGCTTGCTGCCGCTTTCAGCCTGTTTAACGCCTCGGTTACTTGAGCGTTATCTCTTTTTTCCCTGAGAGCAGCCAGCCGTTTCGTTTGCTTTTCCGCCTCAGCGGGGTCGACGCGGAGCAGCCCTTTTATCTCCGGATAGGGAGAGACGAATTTATTGACCCCGACTACGACCTTGTTACCGCCCTCAATATCCTTCTGGGTCCGGTAGGAGCTTTCCTGTATCTCCCTTTGCTGGAAGCCCTGCTCGATAGCGGCAAGGGCGCCGCCCAGCTCGTCAATTCTGTCGATATATTTTTTCGCCTCTGCTTCCAACGAGTCTGTAAGATATTCTACGAAGTAGGAGCCGCCGAGAGGGTCGATACAGTCAGCGACGCCGCTTTCATAGGCTAGAAGCTGCTGCGTACGGAGAGCGAGGGTCACTGCATCTTCGCTGGGGGTGGCGTATGCCTCGTCGCGGGAATTGGTATGCAGCGACTGGGTGCCGCCCAGTATCGCTGCCAGCGCCTGTATAGCGGTCCTTACGACGTTATTGTCCGGCTGCTGAGCTGTTAGCGTATGCCCGCAGGTCTGTGTATGGAAGCGCAGCATCATCGAACGAGGGTCCTTCGCTTCGAATCTATCTTTCATAATCGTGGCCCAAAGCCGCCGCGCTGCCCTGAATTTGGCAACCTCCTCGAGCAGGTTAGTATTGGCTGCGAAGAAGAACGAAAGCCTGCCGGCGAATTCGTCCACATCCAGTCCCGCGTCTATAGCAGCTTGTACGTAGGCGATTCCATCCGCCAGAGTGAAGGCTATTTCCTGTGCCGCGGTCGAACCTGCCTCGCGGATGTGGTAACCGCTGATGCTGATGGTATTCCACTGGGGGAGTTCTCGCGCACAGTAGTGGAAGATGTCTGTGGTCAACCGCATAGATGGTCTGGGGGGGAAGATGTAGGTGCCGCGGGCGATGTATTCCTTGAGGAGATCGTTCTGGATGGTACCGTTGAGCTTTGATACATCGGCACCTTGTTTCTTAGCTACGGCGATGTACATCGCCAGCAGGACGGGAGCCGTAGAGTTGATTGTCATCGAGGTGCTTACTTTGTCCAGCGGTATCCCTTTGAAAAGGATCTCCATATCCTCGAGGCTGGATATAGGCACTCCCACCTTACCCACCTCGCCCTTTGCCTGCGGGCTGTCTGAGTCGTAGCCGATCTGGGTAGGCAAATCGAATGCTACACTCAGGCCTGTCTGTCCCTGCTCCAGCAGGTAGTGATAGCGCTTATTGGTCGCCTCGGCGGAAGCGAAGCCGGCATACTGGCGCATGGTCCATATTCTTCCCCGGTACATCGTCGGCTGCACCCCCCGTGTAAAGGGGAATTCCCCGGGGTAGCCCAGTTTCTCGTTATAGTCGACCCCCTCGCGGTCATCAGGAGTGTAAACGTCTTCAATCTCGATACCTGAGGTGGTCAGAAAATGCTCCTCGCGTTCAGGGAACTTCTTGAGTGCAGGCTCTAGCTTATTCTCCAGCCATTCCTGCTTGCTTCTACTGGTGCCCATCTATTCTCCTTTGCCTCGAAGATTCTTCAACTTAAAAAAGTGTATCCCATCTACTTATTAGTGTCAATTATAGTGTGGTTGGGGTAATATACCTTGGCTTTTTTATTCAGATTGTTGAATATGGAGTTGAAGGGGAAAGGTGTTTACTGTATAGAGCGCGAAAAATAGCCTTATTAGTGCGTAAGGGCAAGCGTTCCGGGGCGCTTGTTTTTAGATAAAACATTATTGAAGAGCAGTTGAAAATTCAATGTCTTGTTTGGCTGAGAAGAGTGAGTGAAAATGAGGACATTTATAGGCTTGAGGCTGCTATGCCTGCCTAAAAGGACTCAAGCCAGTGACCCTCTAGCCGACGACAAGCTTGGCAAAAGATGCCGGGTAATATCTTCCCTGACCTACGTACTTTATACCTCTTATGAGGTCGGAACTGGCAGCTTTCTTGGGAATGAAGCCGTATGCTCCCGACTGCTTGGCAACAATCATATTCTCTTCTTCATCATACTGTGTCAAGATTAATACCTTTGTCTGCGGGCATTTCGTGCTTATGTGTTTTGTTGCCTCTATCCCACTCATCACAGGCATGACTATATCTACTAATGCCACGTTTGGTAAAAGTCGCGTCACCTTCTCAATAGCATCCTTACCATTGACAGCCTCGCCTACAACTTCCATATCCTTTTGCAGCGCAAGCACTGAACATATTCCAGTTCTGACCATAGTATGGTCATCAACTACTACAACTCTTATGCGCCTAGTGGCTGCTTCAATCAGGCTTTGAATTTGAGGTACCAGCGAAGCTGGTTCAATTGGCTTGGATACATATTCGTCAGCTTCCAACTGCATACCCTCAAACCTTCTCCATCCCTTAATAGGTCGTTCATCGTACTGGGCATCGATCACAAGGAGCGGTATATCTTTATATCTGGGATGCTGTCCTAGCCATTGGTACATGGAGAATGCTTGCCCAGCTGGAGCCATGGTACCCAGGACAACGAGATTGGGCTCTTCCACTCCCATCATCTCCTGGGCTTCTTCCTTGCTAGTGGTCGTCATTACGTTATAGGACTTTGCTTCTAAAGTGCGCCGGAAAGCTTCCATAAAATCAAGCTCATCATCTATTATTAGTATTTTTTCACCCTTTTTCCTTCTGCTTTTTTTACCCCCTC
>SMTZ1_10000799_pt1 | contig 48101 bp, 44 predicted proteins | sample DeeMarSWOR136_30_FD_25667 | JGI IMG/M metagenome (IMG submission 25667) | reverse complement strand
TGGTGCCGAAGGTCGGAATCGAACCGACACGGTGTTGCCACCACCAGATTTTGAGTCTGGCGCGTCTACCAGTTCCGCCACTTCGGCGCGGGCTGTGGCAGTATAGCAACGCCCTGCGCCGCGTCACAACGCGCGCACTGACAATCACCGATAAGCAATGCTCATTCTGGCCGGAGATATTGGTGGCACCAACACGCGGCTGCAGTTGCTGGACGCAATCGCGGCACAGCCTGTGCTGGTGCGCGAGGCGCATTATGCGAGTCGGAACTATGTGACCCTTGCGGCTGTGCTGCGGGATTTCCTCGCCGGTGGATCCATCGCGGGGGCCGCGGCCTGCTTTGGCATCGCCGGCCCTGTACGCGCGACACCAACCGGCCAGTCGGTACGGACAACAAACCTGCCGTGGGAGATCGACAGCAGCGCGATCGCACGTGAGTTCGGTTTCGGGCCAGTGCATTTGATCAACGACTTTCAGGCGATTGGTTATGGGATCGAGGCGCTCGCTGCGACCGAACTGGTAACGTTGCAGGCAGGTGAGCCGCTCCAGCATGGAACGCGCGCGGTTATTGGCGCGGGCACCGGTTTGGGCCAGGGCATTCTGGTGTGGCAGGGTGCTCATTACGAAGCAATCGCGACTGAAGGGGGGCATGTCGACTTTGCTCCGACCAACGAGCTCGATTTCGATCTGGCGAAGCACTTGCGTGTCGGGCTTGGACGCGCATCGTACGAAGACATCCTGTCAGGCCCGGGTCTGGTGCGACTCTATGGTTTCTTGCGGCAGCGCGGTGAACTGCGGGAGTCGCAGGCGTTGGCGAAGGCACTGGAGCGCGAGGATCCAGCGGCGGCCATTACCGAGGCGGCCCTGGCGCAGGGTGATCCGCTCGCAAACGCGGCGCTGGACTGTTTCGTGCGCATCTACGGCGCGCAGGCCGGCAACCTTGCGCTGTCCGCCGGCGCGTCGGGAGGGCTCTATGTTGCCGGAGGCATCGCGCCGCGCATCCTCCCTCGCCTGCAGCGGGGCGACTTTCTTGCGGCGTTCGGCGACAAGGGATCGATGGCGCATTTTGTGCAGGCGGTTCCGGTGAGTGTCGTGCGGGCGGCAGACGTAGGTTTGCGGGGGGCCGCCAGGGTTGCAGCCCGGTTGGCATCCGGCACGGGCCACGGTGGCCTGTGAGGCAGAACGGGTGATCACCCAAGGCAAACTGTAAGGAGTCATGGGGTTGGCGGCATCGACAGGGCGGAACAAGCCCCAATTTCCGGCTGTTTTTGCCGGTATTTGACCGGAATCAAGGTTGGGGCGGCCGCCCGGCGAGACGATGCGATAGAATGGTTAACGGGGTCACAGGCGCTCAGGGTGGCCCAACAACAGCAGTCAAGATACAAGACCCTCGGGAGTAAGCATGCAGATTCCACTTCAAGTCACCTTTCGCGACATTGAGCACTCCGACGCCGTCGAGACGCGAATTCGCGAAAAGGCTGAGAAGCTTCAACGTTACTACGACAGGATCATGGGGTGCCGGGTGGTGGTCGAAATGCCGCAGCGGCACAAGCATCAGGGCAAATTACATAGCGTGCGTATTGACCTCACCGTCCCTGGGGCCGAGCTGGTGGCCAACCATACGCAGCACGAGGACGTCTACGTGGCGATCCGCGACGCTTTCGACGCCATGTCGCGTCAACTGGAAGACTTTGCGCGCAAGCAGCGTGGCGAGGTAAAAACGCACACGGCGCCCGGCGGTCGCTAGCGGTTCCGCGCGGTCTTGCGCTCGCTGGCACTGCGCTGGCGGGTGGGCGGCTTCGGCGGTTTGGGGCCCGACCGCAGTTCGTTGTAGAGATCCAGATATTCCACGGCACGATGCCGCCAGGAGAAATCCTGGCGCATGCCGGCCTGTTGCAGTGTTCGCCACTGGGTGGGCTGAGCGAACAGGTCGAGCGCTCGATCCACCGCGTCGACCAGAGTCTCGGCGCTGGCGTTTTTGAAACAGATCCCCGTGGCAGTCGCGTTGGAAAGCGTCTTGCGCTGCGCATCGATAACTGTATCGGCCAGTCCGCCTACCTTGTGCACGATCGGTGTCGCGCCGTAACGCATGCTGTAGAGCTGATTCAGCCCACAGGGCTCGAAGCGTGACGGCATGAGAAACATGTCCGCGCCCGCTTCAATCAGGTGGGCGCGGCGCTCGTCGTAGCCGACAAACAGACCCAGGCGCCCGGAATGCTTTGTGGCGGCCGCACGCAACGCCTCTTCGAATTCCCGCTCGCCCGTACCGATGATGGCGAGCTGTAGCGGGCGCTTGAGCAGCTGCGGCAGCGCGTCGATGACGAGATCAATCCCCTTCTGGGTCACCATGCGGCCCACCATCCCGATGAGCGGTGTGGTGTCATCACGCGGCAGTCCGAAAATTTCCTGCAGCGCAGATTTATTGATCGCTTTGCCGGACGGCTCGTCGGCCGAATAGGGCGCAGCGATCAGCGCGTCATTGGCCGGATCCCAGGTCTTGTCATCGATGCCGTTCAGGATGCCGCGCAGGACCGTGGCACGGTGCCGCAGCAGACCATCGAGCCCATCACCGAACTCACTGGTTTGGATCTCGCGCGCATAGGTGGGGCTCACTGTGGTCAGCCGATCCGCGAAAGTGAGCCCGCCCTTGATGAAGGACACCTGCCCGTGGAACTCAAGTCCCTCAAGCGACCAGAGATGGGGAGGCAGGTGAAGCGAGGCAAAGGTTTCGTATGGGAACACGCCCTGATAGGCGAGATTGTGAATGGTGAATACCGTTGCGGGCCGGGGCGAAACCGATGCAAGTAGCGCCGGTACCAGACCGCTTTGCCAGTCGTGGCAGTGCAGGATATCCGGTTGCCAATGAAGGCCGGCCTCATCGCGTGCAATGGCCACCGCGACGTGGCAGAGCAGAGCGAAACGCGTCGCGTTATCGTGCCAGTCATGCCCAAACTCGTTCATGTAGGGATTCCCCGGGCGCCCGAAGGCCGCCGGGAAATCGACCAGCCAGACCGGCACGTCCGTACCGGGAATGATGCCTTCAAGAATATTGACCGGCTGCCAGAGCGGTGCGGCCGTGAGCTGGCTGACGAGCTTGAGCGATCCGGCTACGGCAACGGTGTCCCGGTATGCGGGCATGAGAAGCCGCGCATCGACGTTGAGCGCGCGCAATGCGCTCGGCAGCGCGCCACAGACGTCGCCGAGCCCGCCTGTCTTCATGAGCGGATGCGCCTCGCTGGCAACGTGCAGGACGCGGTGCATGGGCGCTGGGGGAGTGGTGGGGGTGGATGCCGGCACGGTGGCCTAGCCGCTTCTCAGGTAGTCGCGCGTGAGCTGCTTGCCTTCCTCGACCGCAGGCTGATCGAAAGCGTCCACCCCGAGCAGCTCGGCGAGCGCCACCGTTTCGGTTTCGAGCAGGATGATGAGCTCGCCGAGCGCGCTGGCGTCCGCGCCCAGGCTGAGGGTGCGGTTTGGCCGCTTGCGGCGCGTGAGGGTTTCGCGGGTGGCACGAAACTCGGCGTGGAACAACTCGCCAGTGGTGTGACCGGACAGTGGCGCCACCGCCGGCAGTTCCGCGAAGCGCGCGTCCACTCGCAGGCCACGGGTGGCAAGCGTCGGATCGTAGAGCAGGGTGAATTGCTTGTCGTCGGGCCCTTCCAGATAAAGTTGCAGCTGCGAGTGTTGGTCGGTGGTGCCGTGGGCATCGATAGGCGTGAGGCCGCGGGGGCTTCCGGACGCGTCAATCTTCCCGACCGATTCGGCCAGGAGCTGCCTGTACCAGCGCGTGATGGGGCGCAGACGATCCGCATACGCGAGCTGCACGCAGAGCGTGCGGCCACGCTCGGCATGCAGATATTGCGTCGCCGCCTGGAAAAGCGCCGGGTTTGACTCCAGTTTTGGTGCCAGACAGCGGGTTGCCATGTCGCGCGCGCCGGCAAGCAGGGCTTCGATGTCGACGCCGGCAAGCGCTGCCGGAAGCAGTCCGACCACCGAGAGCACCGAGTAGCGTCCGCCGACCGCCGGGTGGTGCAGCACCTCGCAACCGAGGGCCGAGGCAATGCGTGCCAAGTCACCTTGTGGGGATTCGGTTACGGCGAGTATGTGTTGGCGCAGCTTGTTGGCCCCAAGACTGGCTTCGAGCGCCGGCAGCACGGTAAGGAGCTGTGCCAGCGTTTCGGCGGTGGTGCCTGACTTGGAGATAACGATCAGCAGCGTCTCGCGCCAGTCGACGCGATCGAGTTCGGCAAGGGTGGTGGGGTCCACATTATCGTAGAACGTAACCGGATGGCGGCGCCCGCCGAGTATCCGTACCAGCATTTCCCCGCCGAGCGAGGAGCCGCCGATACCAAATACGATGGTGCGCGCAAACCGCCCGGCGAATTCGCGCGCACGCCGGGTGAATTCCTTTTCTTCGCCGGCAAAGGGCAGCCCAAAATAGGACGGTGCATCACCGCGTCGCCAGGCGTCGAGCCGTTCACGAAGCACGGTCAGTCGTGGTGCGAGCGCCGCGACCGAGGCGCGAGGCACGCCGCTGGTCCCGAGGCGATCGTCAAAGAAGGCGTCGGCGTCTATCGTCAGTTTGCGGTCGAATGTCATCGTGTCAGGTGTGGCAGGGGGTTGTTGTTAGAGTCGACAGGTGCCAAATATCACAGGCATTTAACGCGAACAAGGACGAGTTGGCGATCAGCCGTTGGTATACTACCCGACAGCCGCCGGCAAGAACTAATGCCAGGCGGGTGTTGTGATCCGCCATGTGCAGTAAAAGGGCGGGTCGCACCACAAAACCTTAATTGGGAGAGCCACGCGTGAGACGCGTAGAAACGGAGCGTTTCGTCAGCCGACTGACGCGCGACACGCTTGCGCTGATTTTGGCCGGCGGTAGAGGATCACGCTTGACCCACCTCACCACTTGGCGCGCCAAGCCGGCGGTGCCCTTCGGTGGCAAGTTCCGGATTATCGATTTTCCACTCTCGAACTGCATGAACTCCGGCATTCGCCGGGTAGCGGTGCTGACGCAGTACAAGGCCCATTCGCTGCTGATCCATGTGCAGCGGGCGTGGGGTTTTCTGCGCAGCGAGCTAGGCGAGTTTGTCGAGCTGTTACCAGCGCAGCAGCGCATCAGCGAAACCTCGTGGTACACGGGCACGGCTGACGCGGTCTACCAGAATCTCGACATCATCCGCGCACATGATCCACGCTATGTGTTGATCCTCGCCGGGGATCATATCTACAAGATGGACTATGGTCCGATGCTCGCCTATCACGTCGCGAGTCACGCTGACATGACGGTAGGATGCATCGAGGTTCCGCTCGATCAGGCGCGCGCATTCGGCGTAATGACCGTCGATGCCGACAATCGCGTGACCGACTTTGATGAGAAGCCGGCCGAACCCGAACCGATTCCGGGGCGCACGGATGTAGCGTTGGCCTCGATGGGAATCTACATATTCAACACCGGATTCCTCTTTGAGCAGCTCATCAAGGATGCCGACGTGCGCGACTCAAGGCATGATTTCGGCCACAACATCATTCCCGCCATCATTGGGCGCTATCGCGTCATGGCTTACTCGTTTCGCGATCCGCAGGGCGATCAGGCGTACTGGCGCGATGTCGGCACCATCGACGCGTATTGGCAAGCCAACATGGAGCTGATCGGGGTGACTCCCGACCTGAACCTCTATGACGACGAATGGCCGATCTGGACCTATCAGGAGCAGTGGCCACCGGCCAAATTCGTGTTTGACGATCCCGATCGGTGCGGCATGGCAATCGACTCCATGGTTTCCGGTGGTTGCATCATCGCCGGTGCGGTACTGCGCCGCTCGCTATTGTTTTCGAATGTGCGTATCGAACCCCACTCGACAGTAACCGACTCGGTCATCCTGGCCGACACAAGGATCGGCAAGCATTGCCGATTAACCAAGGTCGTGGTTGAGCGTGGTTGCGAGATTCCGGATGGAACCGTGATCGGCGAGGACCGCGAGGCGGACGCACGTCGCTACGACGTCACGCCCGGCGGCGTCGTGGTGGTGACGCCAGAAATGCTGGGGCAGGAAATCCATCATGTCCGCTGAGCAACGACTGAAGGTTGTGCTCTGCTGGCACATGCACCAGCCGCAGTACCGCGACCTAGTGAGTGGCCGCTACCATCTGTCGTGGACCTATCTGCACGGTATCAAGGACTATGTCGACATGGCCGCGCACCTCGAGGCGGTGCCGAGCGCGCGGGCGGTCGTCAACTTTGCACCGCTGCTGCTCGAGCAGCTGGCCGACTATGCCCGTCAGGTGGACGGGTTCCTGCGTAACAGCGTCTCAATCCGCGACCCGCTGCTGGCGGCTCTTGCACAGCCCGCGCTGCCGGAAGACATCGAGGAGCGTCGACTGCTGGTGAAGGCCTGTCTGCAAGCCAATGCGGTGCGCGTGATCGAGCGTTTTCCCGCCTACCAGCGCCTCACCTCAGTCGCCGAGATATTCCTGCGGGACGCTGCGTTTGCGTCCTACGTCGCCGATCAGTTTCTGGTCGACCTTCTGGTCTGGTACCACCTCGCGTGGCTCGGCGAGACGGTGCGGCGCAGTGACCTGCGTGTGCGCCGACTGATGGAGAAGGGGGCCCAGTACACGGTGCATGAGCGGCGCGAACTGCTGGAGATCATCGGGGGACTGCTCGCTGACGTCGTGCCGCGCTACGCCCGGCTCGCAACAAGGGGTCAGATCGAGCTTTCAACCACTCCGTACGCCCATCCGATCGTCCCGCTGCTGCTCGATCTTCGTTGCGCTCGCGAGGCGATGCCTGAGGCGCCAATGCCGCTGCTCGAACGCTATCCCGGCGGCGAGGAACGCGCGCGTTGGCACATCGAGCGGGGCTTCGCAATATTCGAGCAACATTTCGGGTTTCGGCCTGGGGGCTGTTGGCCGTCGGAAGGCGCTGTGAGCGACCAAACCGTGCGGCTGTTTTCGAAACTAGGGTGCCAGTGGCTCGCTACCGGCGAGTCGGTGCTGCGCCATAGCCTTGCCAATCTGGGGCACGCGCCGCACGAACTCAAGGCCGCGTGGATGTACCACCCTTACCGGCTTGATGGATCATCCGTGGCCTGTTTCTTCCGGGACGACACGCTATCCGACCTGATCGGGTTTTCCTATGCGACATGGCACGCCGATGACGCCGTGGCCAATTTTGTTGAGCAGCTCGAGAGAATCGCCGACACCTGCGGAAAGCACCCGGATCGACTGGTGCCCATCATTCTCGATGGGGAGAACGCCTGGGAACACTATCCTGAGAACGGCTATTATTTCCTTCGCGCGCTTTACCAGCGGCTTGCCGAGCACCCGCGCATCGAGCTCACGACTTTTTCGGACTACCTGCGTTCGTATGGACCGAAGCCGTTGGGCGCGCTCGTGGCGGGCTCGTGGGTATACGGCACGCTGTCGACCTGGATAGGCGATGCCGACAAGAATCGCGGCTGGGACATGCTGGGCGATGCCAAGCGCGCGTTTGATGCAAACGCGCCGTCGCTTGCGCCAGCACGGCGCGCGCACGCGGAGGAGCAACTTGCGGTATGCGAAGGATCCGACTGGTTCTGGTGGTTTGGGGACTACAATCCCCAGGCGACGGTGAGTGACTTCGAGTGGTTGTATCGCCAGCACCTCACCAATCTCTATCAGTTGCTCGGCATCGAGCCCCCGGAATACCTCGCGCATGTGTTTACGCGTGGGGGTGGCGCGCCGGCGCTGGGAGGCACCATGCGCCCGGGTGGTGCCGCGTGAGGCGGCTGCAGCGCATCGAACAGCGGGAAGCGGCATGATCGGCAATCGCTCCCCTCGGCCGACGCTGGACCGGCGCCGGGCCGGTGTACTGTTGCATCCGACGTCGTTGCCGTCGGGAGATTTTGGTGCTGATGCCTGGCGCTTCATCGATTTTCTTGCTGAATGTGGCGTGAGCGTATGGCAGATGCTCCCGCTCGGTCCGACGCACGAGGATCTGTCTCCTTACCACGCGCTATCGGTCCATGCCTTCAATCCGCTGCTAATCAATCCCACGCGGCTCGCGGAGTGGGGCTGGATTCCGGCGCGCATCAGCGGTGGTCGCGCTGCACAACTCGGCGTCGCCTACGAGTGGTGGCGTGGCTACGCAGACGCGGATCTGCGCGAGGAGGCGCAGGCCTTCTTCGATGCGGAAAGTTATTGGCTCGAGGACTACGCGCTATTTAGCGCGTTGCGTGCGCGCGAGCAGCATCAATCCTGGTGGCATTGGGGGCCCGCGCTGCGCGACCGGAAGCCGGCGGCGCTCGTAGAGGCGCGCCGGGAGCTGGAAGAGGAAATCGATCGTATTCGTTTCGAGCAGTTCGTGGCGGCACGTCAATGGCACGCCTTGCGCGCGCACGCCGATGAACGCGGCGTGCGCCTGTTTGGAGACATGCCTATCTTCGTTGCGCATGACAGCGCGGACGTGTGGGCACGGCCAGACTGTTTTCGGCTCGACGCGGCGGGTCAGCCAGAGGTGGTCGCCGGTGTTCCGCCGGATTATTTTTCCGCGACTGGTCAACGCTGGGGCAATCCGCTTTATGACTGGGAACGGCTTGCAAGGCACGGCTTCGACTGGTGGATGGAGCGCGTGCGCACTGAATTCGCGCGCTTTGATCTGGTGCGGGTGGATCACTTCCGCGGGTTCGAGGCCAGCTGGGAGATTCCGGCGAGCGCCCGGACTGCGGTCGAGGGTGTTTGGCGCGAGGTTCCGGGTGCCGCGCTGTTCGACTCGCTACGCGATGAATTCCATACACTGCCGTTCGTGGCCGAAGACCTCGGCCTGATCACGCCTGCGGTGCACGCCCTGCGCGAGCGCTATGGGATGCCAGGCATGCTGGTGCTGCAGTTCGGATTTGACGGCAGTCCCGAGAATCCCTATGTCCCGCACCACCACCAAAAGGACCGAGTGGTCTACACCGGAACGCACGATAATGATACTACCCGTTCCTGGTTCGAGGGGCTGGACGCACAGGCGCAGCTCAGGGTCGTCGACTATCTCGGCTTTCAGCACGAGCCGATGCCATGGCCAATGATCCGCGCGGCGTTTGCGTCGGTGGCGCAGCTCGCCGTAATCCCGATGCAGGACCTGCTCGGTGCGGGTCGCGGTCATCGCATGAATACGCCCGGGACGACCCAAGGCAACTGGAAATGGCGCTTTGAGTGGGATGAGGTGTCGCCCCCGCTGGTTACGCGGCTGCGACACCTGATGAGCCTCTACGGGCGCTGATCGGTCAAAGCCAAAGCATGTAGCCCGCTTCGTAGCGATGCGACAACGCCGGATGAAAGGGAATCAGGCGGATCTGGTAGTACTGCAACCCCGCCAGTCGAGGCTCGAGATCGAGGCGAAAGAGCGTCTCACCACTATCCAGGGGCGCACGGGGCACGAACACATGGGTGTCCAGACGCTCGAAGTCGCCGGTGTCGGTTTCGCGGCCCACGAGACACTCAACCACTACGTCATCCGACGCGAGGCCGGCAAGGTGCACCGCTACATCGATACGCAGTGTGCTGCCCGAACGAATTTCGGTTGGCACTGAATCCATGCGGCGCATACGCACCCGTGGCCAGTGTTCCTCCACGCGACGCCGCCAGGCAGCGAGTTCCCTCGCCCGCGCAAAATCATTTCCGCCGAGTACGAGCCGTTGCTTGCGCGCCGGCGCGTAGTACCTGCGCACATAATCCATCACCATGCGCTGCGCATTGAAGCGCGGCAGGATGGATTTCATTGAGGCCTTAGACTTGCGTACCCAGGCCTCGGAATAACCTGAGCCATTGCGAGCGTAGTAGAGGGGTATCACCTGGCGCTCAAGAATATCGAGCAGCTCCTGACCCTCCTCGCGATCCTTGTAGGCACGGTCATAGCCCGGACCGTGCGGCGTGATGGCCCAGCCATTTTCGCCGTTGTAGCCCTCGCCCCACCAGCCATCGAGTACGGAAAGGTTGACGACGCCATTGATGGCCGCCTTCTCGCCGGAGGTGCCGCTCGCCTCGAGCGGATACTCAGGGGTATTGACCCACACATCCACACCGGTGACGAGTTTGCGCGCGAGCGCCATGTCATAGCCCTCGAGCAGGATGATGCGCCCCTCGAACTCCGGCCGGCGGGAATACTCGTGGATGATCTTGATGAGGTTTTGCGCGGGAAGGTCGTGCGGATGAGCCTTGCCGGCGAAGACCAGGACGCAGGGACGCTGGGGATCATTGACGAGCCGTGCAAGGCGCGCCAGATCCGAAAACAGCAGGGTGGCGCGCTTGTAGGTTGCAAACCGACGCGCGAATCCGATGGTGAGCACATCGATGTTGGTCGGATAAAGATTGGCCGTGACGCGCTCGATGAGCGACTCGCTGCAGCGATTGCGGCGGTACTGGTGGATCAGGCGCCGGCGGACATCGCCGAGCATCTCGCTCTTCAGCGATTGGCGAAGACTCCAGTAGCTGTGGTCGGGAATTTTGTCGATGGCTTCCCAGTAGCCTTCGTTCAGCAGTTCATTTCGCCAGCCGCCACCAAGACGCATGTCGAGCAGATTGATCCACTCGCGCGCGAGAAACGTCGGCACGTGCACGCCGTTGGTGATGTACCCCATGGGGTTTTCTTCGGGTGGAATCTGCGGCCAGACGTAGGCCGCCATCTGCGAGGCGACGCCGCCATGGATGCGTGATACGCCATTGCGAAAGCGAGAGCCGCGCAGGGCAAGTGCGGTCTGATTGAAGCCTCCCTGGCTCGCGGGACTCGCGCCGATGGAGAGAAAGTGACCCATGTCCACGCCAAGCTCGCGCACGAAGGCGCCGAAGTACTCGCGCATGAATTCATGATCGAAGATGTCGTGGCCGGCCGGTACCGGCGTGTGGGTGGTAAAGACCGTGTTCGAGGCGGCCGCTTCGAGCGCGCTATCAAAGTCGAGGCCCTGGCCGACATACTCACGAGTACGCTCGAGCACGAGGAACGCAGCATGCCCTTCGTTGATGTGCCAGACAGTAGGCCGGTGGCCCAGTGCCCGCAGGGCGCGCACGCCGCCGATGCCGAGCACGATCTCTTGCTGCATTCGGGTGTGCGCGTCACCACCATACAGTTGATACGTGATACGCCGGTCAGCTTCTTCGTTCTCCGGAAGGTCCGAATCGAGCAGGTATAGCTTGATGTGTCCCGCCTTGACCTCCCAGACCTTGAGTGTGACGCGGCGTTTTGGCAAATCGACGTGTACATGGACTTCCCGCCCGTCACGCGCTTTCGCCGGTTCAGTCGGCAGGTCGGCAAAATCCTTGGGCGCGTAGTGCGCAACTTGGTTACCCTGCACGTCAATCGTCTGGGTGAAGTAGCCCTGCCGGTAGAGCATGCCGACCGCGACAAACGGAATGCCTAGGTCGCTCGCCGCCTTGCAGTGATCACCGGCGAGAATGCCGAGACCGCCTGAGTAAATCTGGAAGCTCTCGTGGAGTCCGAATTCGGCGCAGAAATAGGCAACCAGATCCTGCTTGGGATCGAGCAGATCGCCAACGTTGGGACTCATCGACTCCTGGAGATAGGTGTCGTAAGCGGAGAGCGCCCGATTGTATTCCTCGACATACACCCGATCACTCGCTGCTTCATCAAGACGGCGTTGCGAGACTCGGCGCAGGAATACCTTTGGGCTGTGGCCGACAGCCTCCCACAGTGCCGGATCGAGCCGGAAAAAGAGTCCGCGAACCTGTCGATCCCAGCTGTAGAGCAAGTCGTTGGCGAGTTCGTTCAGTCGGGAGAGTCGTTCCGGGAGAACAGGCTGGACTTCGAGCGAATAACGGGTACCGGACATGATGAGATGTTCTTCTCAGGGAAGCGTGGTCAGCGATAGTCCCGGCGGGACCGGAACACCTATTATAGTAGGAGAAGGGGACATCCCTCGATAGATCGGAAGCGCGCCAGGCCAGATTCGATTGATGGAGACATTAATCTTGGTTAGTGCGCCACGACCGCGTCATGCTCAAGTCTGACTTCGCATACAGCCTGCCGCCCGATCTGATTGCCCAGAAACCGCTCACGTTTCGCAGCGCGAGCCGCCTGCTTGCACTCGATGGGCCCACCGGCGCGATACGTGATTTGCGCTTCACCGACCTGCCAGGCCTGTTGCACGCGGGAGATCTGATGGTGTTTAACGACACGCGGGTGATCCCGGCGCGGCTATTGGGGACGAAGGACACCGGCGGACAGGTCGAGGTACTGATCGAGCGGGTGCTCGATGCGCGGCGCGCGCTCGTACTAATGCGTGCCAGCAAGGCGCCGCGGGCGGGGCAGCGCCTGCAGCTCGAAGGGACGGTTACTGCGCGCGTGCTCGCACGCCGCGGAGAATTCTACGAACTCGAGTTCGAATCGGATCGCCCCGTACTTGCATTGCTTGATGCGATCGGACACATGCCGTTGCCGCCCTACATCGCCCGAGCCGATGTCGCCGCCGACCGCGAGCGTTACCAGACCATCTACGCGCGGGAGGCGGGCGCCGTCGCCGCCCCCACGGCCGGACTGCACTTCGACGCGGCGACGCTCGCGCGGCTCGATGCGCTCGGGGTCGAGCAGGCCTTCATTACATTGCATGTCGGGGCGGGTACATTCCAGCCACTGCGGGTCGAGGAGGTCAGCGCGCATCGTATGCATCGCGAATGGGTCGGCGTCAGCAGCGTCACCGCCGAGCGCGTCAATGCTGCGCGGCGCGAGGGTCGGCGAGTGGTCGCGGTGGGTACCACCGTGGTGCGCGCGCTGGAGGCCGCTGCGAGCGAGGGCGAGGTGCAGCCGTTCAACGGCGAGACCGATATCTTTATCTACCCGGGTTATCGGTTTCGCGTAGTGGATGCACTGGTCACGAACTTCCATTTGCCGGAGTCGACACTGCTGATGCTGGTATGCGCCTTGGCCGGGAGGGAGCAGGTGTTGCGCGCCTACCAGCATGCGGTGACAAAGCGCTATCGTTTCTTCAGCTACGGCGATGCGATGTTCGTCACGCGGGCAGCGTGAGCCGCGTGGCCGGTGCAGGGAGTGATACACTGCGCGCCGGCGCAGACGCCTTCGTTATGAAATTCGAGCTCATCGGATCTTGTGGGGCCGCCCGGCGGGGGCGACTGAGACTTGCGCGCGGCACTGTTCAAACGCCGGCCTTCATGCCTGTCGGTACCTACGGCACCGTAAAGGCGATGACGCCGGAAGAGTTACGCGAGACCGGTGCGGAAATCATTCTCGGGAACACCTTCCACCTCATGCTGCGCCCCGGTGTCGAGGTGATTCGCGCCCATGGCGACCTGCATCGCTTCATGCACTGGGAGGGACCGATCCTCACAGACTCCGGCGGCTTTCAAGTCTGGAGCCTGGACAGGCTGCGCAAGGTCACGGAACAGGGCGTGCGCTTCCAGTCGCCAGTCGACGGTAGCCGTATTTTCATGGGACCTGAGGAGTCAATTGCGGTTCAACACGCGCTCGGTGCGGATATCGTGATGATCTTCGATGAGTGTACGCCGCATCCTGCAACCGAAGCCGAGACCCGGGGCTCCATGGAACTCAGCTTGCGCTGGGCCGAGCGCAGTAAACTCGCTCATGGCAAGCATGATTCGGCTCTGTTCGGAATTGTCCAGGGTGGAATGTATGAGCATTTGCGCGATATCTCGCTCACCGGACTGAAGCAAATCGGCTTTGATGGATATGCGATCGGGGGCCTTTCGGTTGGCGAGAGCAAGGCGGACATGTTCCGCATTCTTTCTCACCTGGCACCAAGAATGCCGGTCGACCGGCCGCGCTACCTGATGGGTGTCGGTACCCCGGAGGATCTGGTGGAGGCGGTGCGCCGGGGTGTGGACATGTTCGACTGCGTCCTGCCGACCCGCAATGCCCGCAATGGCTGGCTGTATACGCACGATGGTCATGTCAAGATCCTGAACAGCCGCTACGCGGCCGATACTGGCCCTATCGACCCGCAGTGTGACTGCTATACCTGCCGCCACTACAGCCGCGCCTATCTGCGTCACCTGCAGCGTGCAAACGAGATTCTCGGCGCTCGGCTCGCAACAATTCACAATCTCCACTACTACCAGAGCCTTATGCGCGGGCTGCGGGAGGCGATTTCGTCCGAAACACTGGATGATTTCGTCGAGAAGTTTTATCGTATGCGCCCGAAAAACAGCGAGGCGCCCGGCACGGCAGCAGACAGCGCCGCGAGCACCTCAATTCCAAGCAACCGAGGCACTTCATGAATTATCTGATCTCCGAAGCTCTGGCCGCCGATGGCGCGCCGGCTGCCCAGCAGGGCGGCAGCATGATGTCAATCCTGTTTCTGGTCCTGATGTTCGGGGCATTTTATTTTCTCTTGATCCGTCCGCAGCAGAAACGCGCGAAGGAGCACAAGACGATGATCGCCAGCCTCTCGAAGGGTGACGAAGTGGTGACCGCGGGTGGGGTACTGGGGCGCATCAGCGATATCAGCGAGAACTACGTTAGCGTTGAAATTGCCGACGGTGTGAACATCAAGGTTCAGCGCCAGGCGGTGCAGACAGTGCTCCCGAAAGGGACGATCAAGACAACAGGCTAACGCCGGCGTCGCTGCAGCGCGCGTGCCCGCTTGCGGGCCGCGCGCATGCCCCGCAACATGAACAAGTATCCAGTCTGGAAGTACCTGTTGATCCTCGCAATCGTCCTGGTTGGGGCGATTTACGCACTCCCCAATCTGTTTGGGGAGTATCCGGCGGTTCAGGTTTCACCCACGCGCACCACCAAGATCGATGCCGCCGTGCTGGCGCGTATCGAGCAGACACTCAAGGACGCCAAGCTAGAATATCTTGGCGCCGACATCGAGGAAGGCAGCGCGCGCGTGCGTTTCGCTGACACCGAGTTGCAGTTGAAAGCGCGTGAGCGCGTGGCCCGCGAACTTGGCGAAGGCTTTACGGTTGCGCTCAATCTCGTGCCTGCTACCCCGCGCTGGCTGGATGCGATCTCCGCTCGGCCCATGTATCTCGGTCTTGATCTGCGTGGCGGTGTGCACTTCTTGATGCAGGTCGACATGCGCGCCGTCCTCAAGAAGTCCGAGGAGTCCGTTTCGAGCGACTTGCGCCGCATCCTGCAGAAGGAGCGGATTCGCTATCTCACGGTGGTGCGTGCCGAGGGAAGTGGCGTCGAGGTGCGCTTCCGCGATGGCGAGGAGCGCGACAAGGCCCGCGCCGTGCTCCGGAAGGAACTACCGGATCTCGAGGTGTCAGAAATTATGCGTGGCGCGGAATTTGCTCTGGCAGCGCACTTCAAGGAGCAGGCGCTGATTGGCAAGGCGCAACGCACGCTGGAGCAGAACATGCTGGTGCTGCGTCGACGCCTGACGGACGAGCAGCTCGGCGTTACGGAGCCAGTTATTCAGCAGCAGGGCTCGGACCGAATCGTGGTGCAATTGCCGGGCGTGCAGGATACCGCCAAGGCGAAGGCCATCCTCGGGCGCACGGCGACGCTGGAAATCATGCTGGTTGACGAGGAGAACAACAGCCGTGCCGTGGCGACCGGCTATGCCCCACCGGGAACCAAGCTTTACAAGATGCGCGACGGCCGCCCGATCCTGCTGAAGGGCGGGGTGATCTACTCCGGCGAGAACATCGAGGAGGCGGGCCCTGGCTTTGACAGCCAAACCGGTCGCCCGATCGTGTCAATTACTTTGGATGCCAAGGGAGCCGGTATCAATCAGCGCGTCACCGGTGAGAACATCGGCAAACGCATGGCGGTGATCTACATCGAGATCAAGTCAGACCCGAAGTTTGACGCAGAAGGCCGTCCGGTGCTGGACGAGCAGGGCCGGCAAGTTCGCGAGAGTCGCCGCATCGAGGAGGTCATCACGGCGCCCGTGATCCGCTCGCAGTTGGGCAAGCGCTTTCAGATTGAAGGTCTCGAGGGCACTCAAGAGGCGAACGAGCTCGCGCTCCTGCTGCGTGCCGGCGCGCTTGCCGCGCCGGTTTCGATCGTCGAGGAGCGCACGGTGGGTCCCTCGCTCGGGCAGGAGAACATCGAGCAAGGCATCAAGGCGACCTGGATCGGGCTTGTTGCCGTCGTAGTGTTCATGATCGTCTACTATCGCGCGTTCGGCTTGATTGCGAATATCTCGCTGTTCCTGAACCTGGTGTTGTTGGTAGCTATTCTGTCTATTTTTCAGGCGACCCTGACGTTACCCGGCATCGCGGGTATCCTGCTCACGCTCGGTATGGCGGTTGATGCCAATGTGCTCATCAATGAGCGCATCCGCGAGGAATTGCGTAACGGCAACTCCCCGCAGGCCAGTATCCACGCCGGATTTCAGAAGGCCTTCGCCACCATTGCCGATGCCAATATCACCACGCTTATCGCTGCGGTCATGCTGTTCTACATCGGGACCGGACCGATCAAGGGATTCGCCACGACGCTCAGCATCGGCATCCTGACAACAATGTTTACCGCGGTGATGTGCTCGCGCGCCATGGCCAATCTGGCGTTTGGCAGCCGTCGGCTTGAGAAACTGCCGGTCTAGGAGTGCACCATGGAGATTCTGAAGCGGCAGACCAACATCGACTTCGTCAGCAAGCGCTACTGGTCGATCGGGCTTTCGACCGCAGCGAATGTGGCGACCCTGGTGCTGCTGATGGTCATGGGGCTGAACTTTGGCTTGGACTTCACCGGAGGCACGCTCGTCGAGGTGAACTACCGCGAGCCGGTTGAAGTCGCCGAAGTCCGCCAGAACCTCGCGCGCGGCGGCATTGCGGATGCGGTGGTGCAGCGCTTTGGCAGCACGCGTGATCTCATGGTGCGCATGCCTCTCGACGGGGATGCCGATAAGGACGCGGCGACGGCGAGCGCCAAACTGGTCGATGTATTGCGTGCGCCGTTCAAGGAGCGCGCGCTAGAGAGTCGTGCTGGGCAGGCACAACAGTGTCGCGTCGACGGAGAACCGCAGCCGCAGGCCTGTCACGTGCAGATCAAGCGTATCGAATTCGTGGGTCCGCAGATCGGGCGTGAGCTGGCCGAAAAGGGCGCGCTTGCGCTCATTTTCACCACTATCGGCATCATGATCTACGTCATTTTCCGGTTCGAGTGGCGGTTTGCGGTGGGCGCTATCATCGCGACCGCGCATGACGTGTTTCTGGTGTTCGGGTTCTTCACCGTCACGCAAATGGAGTTTAGTCTGCAGGTGCTGGCCGCGATCATGGCGGTGCTTGGTTATTCGTTGAACGACACGGTGGTGGTTTTTGACCGCATTCGCGAGAACTTCCGCAAGCTCCGCAAGCAGACGGTCCCCGAAATCATGAATGCGTCGATTAACCAGACGCTGGCGCGCACCATTATCACGTCCGGATCGACCGCGCTTAGCATGGTGGCGTTGTTCCTGTTCGGCGGTGAGACATTGCGCGGGTTTGCGGTGGCGATGTTGATCGGCATAGGGGTCGGAACCTACTCTTCGATTTTCATTGCTACCCCCGTCACCCTGATGCTCGGAATTACTCGTGACGACATGCTTCCGCCCAAAAAAGAAGTCGTCCAGGACAGTCTGCCATAGCCTTGAGCGGGATGACCGGTAGTCCCGCCGTCCCTCCCTCCCGTCGGTAGCCGGTTGGTGCCCAGACGGCGCCAATGCTAGACCCATCTGATTCTTCCCTCGCACAAAGGAAGGGTTCACATGAGCTGGCAAATCGTACCCGGCAATTCGTCGCTTTCTATGCTGCTGTTGGCCGCTTTGGCGCTCGCGTTCCTCTACGCGGCGCGCCAGCCGCTGCATGGCGTCATCCACTCACTTTCGCGCGCGCTGTCCGACGGGCTTCGACTAGGAGCCCGTTGGCTGGCACGGGCCGCCGTGCGGCTAAAAGAGCGCAATACACTTGTGCTGCTGGCGCATGGGCGCGAAGAGGTTACCCAGGCGATCGAGCGCGAGTTCCAGCGCGTCACGGTGCTGGTCCAGCGCGATCTGCAGGGCTATCCTGCACTGCAACGCAGGCTGCTCGACGACATTACGCGCATCGAGGAGGACTACCGTAAGTGCGGAGAGGTTCCACCGCCGCCACCCGAGTGGGTCAAGGCCGTAGAGGCGGTCGCCCAGATCAAGCACACGGGCGATGGCGTTGCGCAAAAGCTGCTTGAGGTCATCAGCGAGTCACTGGAGAGCATCTACGAGCAGGTCCTCGGGGAATACCGGCGCGCGTATGAAGAGCGTCACCGCATCCTCGACAGCTTCGTTCCGTTCGGCCGCTCCCTGAATGAAACCCTGCTCAAGGTCGACCGCAACATCGGCGGGCTGCAGGAGAGTGCGGCACGTATAGACGCCCAGATGGACCGCTACGAACAGATCGCCGCCGGTTCAGAGCGCGTCGAGCACTCACTTACGGCCTCCGCGACGGTGCAGTTCGTGATTTCCGCGCTGGTGCTGGTCATCGCATTTGGCGGAGCCTTCGTGAACTTCTGGCTCATCGCGCGCCCGATGTCAGCGATGGTCGGGGGTGGCGAATATATTGTCGGGGACTTGGAGGCCTCGCACATTGCCGCGCTCGTCATCATCCTGGTTGAGGCGACCATGGGACTATTCCTGATGGAAACGCTGCGCTTCACGCACCTGTTTCCGCGCATCCATAACCTGCCGGATCGCATGCGCCGGCGCATGTTGTGGGTGGCATTTTCTATCCTGTTTATCCTCGCGGGTGTGGAGGTGGCGCTCGCCGTCATGCGTGACCAGATCATTGCGGCCGATATCGCGCTGAAGCGAGGTCTCGGTGGAGGCGAAATTGTTGCCGCGGTCGTGGAGACCGCGTGGGTGAACAAGATTCCGGTGGCCGGACAGATGATCCTGGGATTCATTTTGCCGTTTGCACTCGCCTTCATTGGCATTCCACTCGAGTATTTCATCTATTCCGCGCGCACTGTGCTCGGCGGACTGCTGGTGCTTGTGGTGCTTTCGTTGGGTTTCGTGTTACGCCTGACCGGCAATGTCACCCGCCATCTGGGTCGTGCGCTGGTGATGGCCTACGACGCGGTGATCTTCCTGCCGCTCATGATCGAACGGGCGGTGCTGATGCTGCGGGGAAGGCCAGTGGCATCCGTTTCCGATGCTGCAAGGCTTGCCAAGACGCCGGAGACACTGCTGTGATGCGCCGCCGTTGGCTCATAATGCTCTTACTCGCCGCCGTGGGCTTGTCCGGCTGCGGCGACAAGAAGTCCCATGCACGGGCGGTGTACCTGCTGGTGGACACATCGGGCACCTATGCGCAGGAACTTGACCGCGCCGAGCAGGTCGTCAATTTTCTGCTGGGCACCCTCAATCCAGGTGACTCGCTGGCAGTGGCCCGGGTGAAAAGTCGCTCCTTCACGGAAAAGGACATAGTGGCCAAGGCCACCTTTGCCAAGGACCCATTGCAGGCGAACGGCCAGAAACGTGCGTTCAAGGAGCGGGTGTCGGCGCTCAAGGAAAAGAGCAAGGGCGGTAGCGCCTACACCGATATCACTGGCGGCATCTTGCAGGCAGCGGAGTTCCTGAACGAGACTGGCGCCGGTCGCAAGACCATCCTGATCTTCTCCGACATGCAGGAAGAACTAGATGCCAAGACGGAGCGTAACGTCAACATGAATCTGACGGGCATACGGGTGGTCGCGCTGAATGTCACCAAGCTGGCAACCGACAATGTCGATCCGAAGCGCTACTATGGTCGCCTGGAGTCGTGGGAAAAGCGGGTGAAGAGCGCCGGTGCGGCGGAGTGGCGCATGATAAACGATCTGGAACACTTGGAGCGCATGTTCTAGGTCGTGCCCGCAGGCGAGTGCCCACTACTTGTCGAACGGACGGGTCAGGACGCGTACTACTTCGTACTCTGCATCGCTGGTGGCTGCAAATCCGGTGTAACGCGGGTCAAGGGCCTGAATCACCCGTCGATGCTCGGGGTTGTCGAGCTTGAGGGTGAGCAGGGCCCTCTGCATCTGCGCCGCCAGACGATCGTCCACGCGTTTGCTGACGGCGATGTTGTACGGTGGCAGTCCCGGCGACGTGTGAACGACGCGCAGCTCACCCCGTTTTACCCACTGTGCGGCGGTGGTGTCCTTCAGGATGCCGGCATCAAATTCGCCGCTGGCGATCCCGCGCGCAATGTTGTCGTAGTGACCAATAAACTTGTACGACCCGAGCTTTTCCAGCGGCATGCCGGCATTCACGACGACGGCGCGCTGCAGGATAGCCGCCGGGTCGCCAAAGGCGAAGCTCTTGCCGGCAAGATCGGCGACCGAGCGAATCGGGCTGTTACTTCGGGTGACGATCATGAGGTGCAACGAACCCTGTCCGGCGGTTACGCACTTGACGAGCAATCGCGCCTGCCCGGCACTTTGCGCCTTGATGTAGGCCACCGGAGTCAGGTAGGCAATGTCAACCGCGCCGGCGGCCACTTCGTTCGAGGCGCGTGTCAGATCAGAAGACAGGCGCAGCTGAACGGGGCGCCCGAGTTCGCGTGTGAGGTAGTCGGCGAGCGGCTTCAGGCGTCTATACATGGCGCTGGGGATGTCCATCGCCACGGAGCCGAGATAGAGTTCAGGCACATCGGCGGCCGGGGACGTCAAAGCCGTCCCGGCGAGCACCATGGCCGCGCCCGCGGCCGTAATCCATCGTCGCATCCTGCGTTTCACAAGATTTGGCTGCGTTGAACCTTGTCGAGCATCGAGTAGTGTGCCACGTGATTGCGGCCATTGCGCTTGCCGAAGTGTAGCGCGATTTCGGCGCACTTGAAAAATTGCTCGGCTGAATCAATTGCTTCGGTGCAGGGTAGGGTGGCAATTCCCAGGCTGAGCGTCACTGCAATCGACTGACTGCCCACGACCATGGGCTGGGCCGTGATGGCATCGTGCAGCTCATCGGCAATGGTGAGCGAGGCAGCGATGGTTGCATGTCGGCAAAGGATGAAGAATTCATCTCCGCCGAAGCGGCAAGCCACGTCAGAGCGGCGGATGCGCTCAGAGATGGCGCCTGCCACGCGTCGCCCGATTTCATCACCGACGCGGTAACCGTAGCGTTCGTTGACGTCCTTAAAGTGATCGATGTCGATGAGGATGATGCTGATGGTTTCGTCCCCCCGGATGGATTGGGCCACCTCGTTTTCCATCAGCAGCTCGAAGTGGCGGCGGTTGTAGAGGCCGGTGAGCGGGTCGGTCACGGCGAGTTGCCCGAGCTCCCGGTTGACGCGCTTTAGCTCATCTGTCTGAGACGTAAGGCGCGCATTGGCCTCCTGTAGCTCGGAATTTGCGAGATCGATGCGCGAACGCAACAGGCGATGCGCGTCGTGCAGCTCCCCATGCAGGCGGTTGAAGCGGGCCGCGACTTCGCCGAACTCGTCAGAGGATCGCAGCGAGATGGTGCGTGGCGTGGGCGCTAAGGTGTCACCATCATCTCGGTGCAGGGCGTTCGAGATGACACGAATCGGCCGAATGATGGTCCAGGAGAGCGCGGCGAACTCGACTAGCAGCACGAGAAGCGTGATGATCACCTGCCGTAGAATGGAGTCATGACGCGCGCGCTCGAGCTTGGCGACGATGCGCTGCGTGGAAAGCCCCATGTGCAGCTCGCCAACCGTATCGTTGCCGAGGCGAATGGGCTGGCGAAATCGGACGATGTCAGCGCCGCTGCTCTCGGTGCCAGCCTGCGCCATGTTGTTCCCGCGCGCGCTCAGCACCCGTGCGTACTCAATGTCTTCGTTCTTTACGAGTTCGGCCAGCAGAATCTCGATCGCATGGTAGTTGTAGCCGACCACGCTGTTGGCCAGATTTTGCGCGATGAAATAGGAAAGCTCCTGGCCGCGGCGGTTGGCCTCGTCCAGCACCTCGCGTTCCTGCGAGCGCAGCGTAAGCCAAGTGTTGGCAGTCAGTGCGACCAGAAGCGCTGTAAGCAGGACGAGAGCGACCTTCTGGCGGATACCAAGCCGCAGCAGCCTTCCGTGTCGCAACAGTTGCAGGAAATTGTGCGTAACGGGTGGGTTGGGCTCTCCGGCGGGCAGCGGTGCCGCCGAGGCGTCTAAGCCATGCTTCGTATTAGCCGAGTCCGTCAGCATTTTGTTATGCCCATCTTCAAGTCGTTTGCCCCGCAGCCCAAAGGCACGGCGGCCTGAATGAATCATCCCCGTGCCAGGCTCATTCCCCAGCAAAACAGGCATTTCGGTGGGAAATCGGCTATCCTAACGGCCCTCTCCGACCCCCCCTATCGCATGCAAGTAATGGGCCGGAAGTACACTCTCAGGGAGCAGCCGAAAATAGCCATGTTTAGTCGCAATCAGACCATCCAGGGGTTCGATCAGGCGCTTTTTGACGCTATTCAGCAGGAGCGTCGCCGCCAGGAGGACCATATCGAACTGATTGCCTCTGAAAACTACGCCAGTCCCCGGGTACTGGAGGCGCAGGGATCGGTCCTCACGAACAAGTACGCTGAGGGTTATCCCGGCAAGCGCTACTACGGGGGATGCGAATACGTAGATGTGGCGGAATCCCTTGCCATAGATCGCGCCAAGCAGCTTTTCGGGGCTGCCTATGCCAATGTCCAGCCGCATTCAGGCTCGCAGGCAAATGCGGCTGTGTACCTCGCCCTCCTGAGCCCAGGTGACACTATTCTCGGCATGAGTCTGGCTCATGGCGGTCATCTCACGCACGGCGCGAAGGTCAATTTCTCCGGCAAGATATTCAACGCCGTCCAGTACGGGCTGAATGACAAGACCGGCGAAATCGACTACGAGCAGGTTGAACGGCTCGCCGCCGAGCACAAGCCCAGAATGGTCGTCGCGGGCTTCTCGGCGTACTCGCGCGTGGTGGACTGGACGCGTTTCCGACGGATTGCCGACTCGGTCGGTGCCTACCTGTTTGTTGACATGGCCCATGTAGCGGGCCTCGTGGCAACAGGGCATTACCCAAATCCGGTACCGGAAGCGGACGTCGTCACGTCCACGACCCACAAAACCCTGCGCGGCCCGCGCGGCGGAATTATCGTGGCGCGCGCGAATCCGGAAATTGAAAAGAAGCTGAACTCCATGATTTTCCCCGGCACCCAGGGCGGACCGCTCATGCACGTCATCGCGGCCAAGGCAGTGGCGTTTCTCGAAGCACTGCAACCGGAGTTCAAGACCTACCAGCAGCAGGTGGTTACGAACGCCCGGGCAATGGCAGGCGCGATGGCAGCACGCGGCTACAAGATCGTTTCGGGCGGCACTGACAACCATCTGTTCCTGGTCGACTTCATCGACAAGAAATTGACCGGAAAGGACGTCGAGGCGGCGCTCGGGGCGGCGCACATCACGGTCAACAAGAACGCCGTGCCAAACGACCCGCAGACACCCTTCGTGACAAGCGGTATTCGTATTGGCACCCCAGCCATCACGACTCGTGGGTTCAGCGAGGCCGACTCCCGGGATCTCGCTGGCTGGATCTGCGACGTAATCGACAGACTTGGCGACACGGCAGTTCGCGATGGAATCAAGGCCAAGGTCGAGGCAATCTGCAAACGCCTTCCGGTGTACGAGCACTGATGTACCAGGGCCGGCCCTGCGCCGCGACCGACGCCCACCGACTATCGGGATGGGGAAATGCGCTGCCCGTTTTGTTCGGCTGATGAAACCCGTGTGGTGGACTCGCGCCTGAGCGACGAGGGCGACAGCGTGCGCCGGCGGCGCGAATGCGAGGTCTGCGGAGAGCGCTTCACGACTTTCGAGCGCGCCGAGCTGCGCCTGCCGCAGGTCATCAAGTCAGACAATCGGCGCGAAACCTTCAATGAGGACAAGCTGCGTGCGGGGTTGTCCCGCGCGCTGGAAAAGCGTCCGGTTGATGCCGCCGCGGTCGATGCCTTGATCGGGCGGATTCGCCACAAACTGCTCGCGAGCGGAGAGCGCGAAGTGCCATCGCGGCAGATCGGTGAGTGGATCATGGATGAGCTCAAAGATGTCGATCCGGTCGCCTATGTTCGGTTTGCCTCCGTTTACCGCAGCTTCGAGGACCTGAATGCCTTCAGTGAGGCGGTGAAACGACTGCAAAATGAGCCGAGCGCGGACCTGCGGCGCAAGCAGCTGCGTCTGCTGCCGGATGCCGAGCTGCCGGAGGCGAATCGCCGACGCTCGGGGCGTAAGCCCGGCAAGTCATGAGCTTTTCGGCTGACGATGCGCGCTTCATGGCGCGCGCCATTCAGCTCGCGCGTCGCGGCCTATATACGACCGATCCCAATCCGCGCGTTGGCTGTGTCATCGCGCGCGATGGCAAGATGCTGGGGGAGGGGTGGCACGAGCGCGCGGGCCTGCCACACGCGGAAATTGAAGCGCTCAACGCGGCGGGAGCAGCTGCACGCGGTGCGACCGCGTACGTCACGCTTGAACCCTGCTGTCATCACGGACGCACGCCTCCCTGCACGGATGCGCTAATTCGTGCCGGTGTAAAACGGGTGGTCGCCGCCATGCTCGATCCGAACCCGCGGGTTGCGGGTCGGGGGCTCGCGGCATTGGAGCAGGCGGGAATCGCCATCGGGGTCGGTCTACTGGAGGCCGATGCCGATGCGCTCAATCCCGGGTTCCTGTCGCGCATGCGCGCGGCGCGCCCGTTTGTGCGCCTAAAGCTTGCCGCGAGCATGGATGGGCGCACGGCGCTTGTGTCAGGTGAAAGCAAATGGATCACCGGGGAGGCGGCACGGCGAGACGTGCAGCGCTGGCGGGCGCGCAGCGCCGCCATACTGACCGGGGTCGGAACGGTGTTGGCCGATGATCCTTCGCTCACGGTACGGGAGCTCGAGATAGGTCGGCAACCGTTGCGGGTCGTGGTCGACACAAGGTTGCGGATGCCTCGCAACGCGCGGATGTTACGCTTGCCGGGTGCAACGCTACTCGCGACGGCCAGCAGGGACATGGCGCGGGCCCAGGCCCTTCACCAGGCGGGCGCCGAGATTGTCGTGATCCCGACGGACGGTGGGAGAGTAAACCTCGCGTCACTCATGCAGACGCTCGCAGCCCGCGAAGTAAACGAAATACTCGTTGAGGGGGGAGCGACTCTGTGTGGCTCGTTGGTGGATGCCGGCTTGGTGGACGAGGTGCTCCTGTACTATGCGCCGCATCTCATGGGCGCGGCGGAACGCGGCATGTTCGCGGTGGAACCGCTCGCTGCCATGAACGAGCGCACAAGGCTGAAAGTTGTGGATGTTCGTGCAGTGGGCGAGGATTGGCGCGTCACGGCCCGGCTCATGCCAGTTTAATGAGCCGGGCTGCATGGCAGCGGGCGTGTTCACTTCGGAGCGGTGATGTTTACTGGAATTATCGAGGCGGTTGGTCAGGTCACGCAGCTGGAGGCGCGCGGTGGCGACGTCCGTATTGGCGTTGCCACCGGAAAGCTCGATCGGCGCGACGTCAGGCTGGGCGACAGTATCGCGGTGAACGGCGTATGCCTGACGGTCGTTGATTTGCTGCGGGAAGGTTTCGTCGCCGACGTGTCCAGCGAGACGCTGGCACGTACGACGGTTGGTCAGTGGCGGGTGGGGGATCGTGTCAATCTGGAGAAGGCGCTGACTCCGACCACCCGGCTCGGGGGCCATCTGGTTAGTGGCCATGTCGACGGGATTGGTCAGGTGCTTAACCGGCATGTCGACGCCCGCTCGGTGCGTATTCGCATCGAGGCTCCGGCGGAGCTGGCGCGCTACATCGCGAAAAAGGGCTCGATCTGCGTGGACGGTGTAAGTCTCACTGTAAACGAGGTGATTGGCGCGGCGTTCGATCTAAATATCGTTCCGCACACGCTCGTCGAGACGATTATTGACGTCTACCAGCCCGGTCGCGCCGTAAATATCGAGGTTGATCTTATCGCGCGCTACCTCGAACGGTTGCTGCTTGGCAAACAGGCCGCCACGCCGGGAAGCACGATCACGCGCGAATTCCTCTCGGAGCACGGATTCCTCTAGGAAAATTCGCTAACGGGTCTTTTTCGGGGGTACCTCGAAGTCCAGCGTTGCGCGCGCCAGCAGGGCGGGTTTGGCCTTGGGTTTCGTGCGGTAAGTGAGACGACTGACAACGCGGTATTTTCCGGCAGGGGTTGCCTCCGGGATAGGCAGAAGCTCCTGCGCACTGTAGTAACCCGGATTCGCGAGTTGCTCGGAGAGGTTCACGACTTTAGTCGCTACGCGCTTGCCGCCTTCGGTAAAGATCTCACGGGTTTCCTCGACGATCAGTGTGCGCGCCCTGTCTGAGCGCTGTAGGTACAGTTCCTTGCGCAGCGTGAAATGGGTGCAACGACGTGCCGGACCGGTTTCGGGCTCTATCCTGTATACCGGCGCAGCTGCCAGTACATTGCGGGAAAGCGGCCGCATCTCCGCGGCGAGCTTGCGAGTCTTGGCGGTGGAGCGGTCAAAGCGAGGCGTGTAGTCGGTTTGCTTGCGGTCTTCTTCGAAGCGTGCGCAATCCGGGGTAAACAGGCTTGCGCAACCGGTGAAAAGAACACTAAGCAACACGAGAACGGCGAGGCGCGCGACGTGGCTGGCGCTGGTGTGCATCACAGTGAGACGATCCTTGTCGCGGATGAAGGCTAGCTGCCCCAGGCGTCGCGGACGACGTCGTAGCGGTCGCGACTCGCTGCCTTGGTCGGCGCGGGAGGTGGCGTAACCGCCGTCTTTCGCACGGCGGGCCGGGCGACCGGTGTGCGCTTGGCGATTTGAGCAGTCTTCACGGCGACTGGTTTCGTCTGTGCCAGCGGCGTCATACTCGGAACGGTGCTAGGGGTTGGCACAACGCCAAGATTCCAAAGCAGGAATGCTGCGGTGGCGACGAGCGCGGCATCAAATCCCAGGCCACCGATCCATGGACCACGCTGATGCAGGCCATAACGGCGCATGTCCCGCTCGTGCGGCGTACCGGCGGCTTGAATCACTTCCGCGTCACGCTGCCGGCGCTCAATGAGACCGAGCTTGAGCAACGCGACGCGAAATTCACTTACGGTCTGGAACCGGCGGGCCGGGTCCTTTTCAATCGCTTTCAGGATTACCCACTCGAGCTCCGGAGGAACGCGACGCGCGTAGTGCTTCGGCCGCGGAGGTGATTCCTGCACGTGGGCGTGCATGAGCGCGAAGTCAGTGCGCCGCTCAAACGGCAGGCGCCCGGTAATTGTCTCATACAAGGTGACACCAAGCGTATAGATGTCGGACCGATAGTCAGTGCCACGGCTATTGATCTGCTCGGGCGCCATGTAAAGCAAGGTTCCGGCCATGGTAGCGTGTTGCGCCGCGTCGCTGTTATCAAGAAGTTTGGCGACTCCGAAGTCCATGATCTTGATGATGCCGTCCTGCGTGACGAAGAGGTTGGAGGGTTTCAGGTCGCGATGCACAACGCTTCGACGGTGAATATGGGCGACGCCCTCGAGCACCTGGACGAACAGGCGTACCGCCTCGCTGACTGGCAGCGGGCCTTGCGAGCGCAGCAGCTGCGCAAGAGTCTGGCCCTCAACATACTCCAGCACCAGTACCTCACCGGCGGAGAGCTCCATGAGCGAGTAGAGCGTCAGCACGTTCGGATGATTTAGCCGTGCGTGGGCCTGCGCTTCGGCGCGGAAGCGCTGCAGATGGTCGGGATGGCGGCACACATCGGGCGGCAGGACCTTGAGCGCAACGATGCGCTGCAGTTCCGCATCGTGCGCCTTGTAGACGACACCCATGCCGCCGTCGCCGAGGCGCTCCAGCAGGGTGTAGCGGCCGAGTCGGTCACCCGGCGCAAGGCCAGGCGCGGATTCACGGGCATGCGCGCGCGCGGCATTAGCGCGCCGCTCCGTAAAGCGATGCGAAAGTACCACCGTGCTCGTAATTGTGTTGAGCTTGTGAGCTTCCACGACCCTGCGCCTCACAACGACAAAATCAGGCAAGAAACAGCTTGTTGTTGCCCCTTAAACTATAGCGGCTGGGACCTGGGGTTAAGGCCAGGTGACGGGTTTTCGACAAGTGTGGCGGCGCGGCGGATGGGCGGCGAGTGTCGAGATTTCGTCGCTGATCGACCCGAAGGGCAGTCACGACTGGAAAAATGGGGGATAATGGGCGGGTTTTCCCAGACTTAGGCAGCTGTTATGGATATCAGCCGTACCCCAGAGATCGTCGAGGAGTTGCGACGCGGCCGCATGGTGGTCCTCATGGACGATGAGGATCGCGAGAATGAGGGTGACCTCGTGATGGTGGCCTCGCTGGTGCGCCCGGAAGACGTCAACTTCATGGCGCGGCACGGCCGTGGGCTCATATGTCTCACCCTGACGCAGGAACGTTGCCGCCAGCTCAATCTTCCGCTCATGGTGAGCGACACGCACTACCGCGGCACGACCAATTTCACTGTCTCGATCGAGGCAGCGCACGGTGTGACCACCGGCATCTCGGCTGCGGATCGCGCGACCACTATCCTTGCGGCAGTAAAGGCGGATGCGAGCCCCGCAGACGTCGTGATGCCTGGTCATATATTCCCTCTCATGGCGCAGAAGGGTGGCGTGCTGGCTCGAGCGGGTCATACCGAGGCCGGTTGCGATCTGGCGCGCCTCGCGGGATTCCCGTCCGCAGCGGTCATCTGCGAGATCATGAATGAAGACGGCAGCATGGCGCGCCTGCCACAGTTGCAGCAGTATGCACGCGAGCATGGACTGAAGATTGGGACGATCGCCGATCTCATCCGCTATCGCGTGGAGAAGGAGTCAACCGTCCAGCGTGTCGGCGAGGCCGTGCTGCCAACTGAGCACGGGGAATTTCGCGTGGTTGCCTATCATGACGATATCGGTGACTCGGTCCATTTGGCGCTGGTGAAGGGTGACATCCGTCGCGAGTGGCCGACGCTTGTCCGTGTCCACGTTCAGGAAAGCCTGCTCGATCTGTTTACGGACGTGCATCGCGCTGGTCATTGGACACTGCATCGGGCGCTCGAGCGCGTGAACCGGGAGGGAGCCGGCGTGGTCGTGATCCTCCAGCAGGAAGAGCCACCGATTAATCTGCTCCGGCGTGTCGAACACTTGAACAAGCGAGGCGTCGGCCTAGAATTGGCGGCCCGCGCGGAGCGCAACGAGATGCGCACCTATGGGCTCGGCAGCCAGATACTTGCCGATCTTGGTGTCGGCAAGATGCGCGTGCTGGGGCATGCAATGAAGGCTCCGGGGCTTTCCGGTTTTGGACTGGAAATCGTTGGCTACCTTGAAGCAACCGCGCTCAATGCAGATTTCCCAAAAGAGAAGAAAAGCATCGGATGAGTACGATCAAGAGCATCGAGGGCGACCTTGTGGTACGTAACGCCCGTTTCGGCATTGTGTTGGGACGCTTTAACGATTTTATTGGCGAGCGGCTACTCGCCGCGGCAACTGACACGCTGTTGCGTCATGGCGCCGATCCGGCAAACGTGGAAGTGGTGCGCGTGCCAGGAGCGTACGAGATTCCGCTGGCGCTCAAGGCGCTGGCGGGTGCCAAGAAATTTGATGCGCTGATTGCGCTCGGCTGCGTAATCCGCGGGGCCACCCCGCATTTTGACTATGTGGCAGGAGAGTGCGCGAAGGGTGTGTCACAGGTGACTATGCAGTTCGATGTACCGGTCGCGTTCGGCGTTCTCACGACCGATACGATTGAGCAGGCAATCGAGCGCGCCGGCACCAAGGCCGGCAACAAAGGGATCGATGCGGCGCTGACCGCGATCGAGATGGTCAACCTCCTCAAGAAGCTGCGTGCCTAGGAGGAGATGGTATGAGCCGGAAAACGGCCGGCGCAATGCAGGGCGGAAGGCATCTCGCGCGCCGCGCTGCACTGCAGGCCCTCTACCAATGGCAGCTCACCGGCCAGGCGCCGGGGGATATCGAGAGCCATTATGTCCTGGATCATGAGATGGAAGGGATCGATCTCGATTTTTTCCATCAGTTGCTGCGCGAAATCCCGCTCCACCAGCACGAACTCGACGATCACCTGATTCCTCATCTCGATCGGTCGGTGGACGACGTAGATCCCGTGGAACTCGCCTGCCTGCGCATTGGTGCCTACGAGTTTGAATTTCATCCCGAGATTCCCTACCGCGTCGTACTGAACGAGGCGGTCGAATTGGCCAAGACCTTTGGCGCCGAGCACGGTCACAAGTACGTCAATGCCATACTCGACAAGGTTGCCCACGCGCTGCGTCCACACGAGGTAGGCGCCGCTCGCGCCCCGGTGTAGGCCGCACCGGCGGTGGACGAGTTCGAGATCATACGAACCTACTTCGCGACGCAGCCGGTGACGCGCGCCGACGTGGCGCTCGGCATCGGAGATGATGCAGCGCTGTTGCGTGTTCCACCGGGGCACGAGCTGGTTGCCACTACGGACACGCTGGTAGCCGGGGTGCATTTTCTTGCAGACACGGATCCTGCGGATCTCGGCTATCGGGCGCTGGCGGTCAATCTGCGCTGGCGGTCAATCTCAGCGATCTTGCGGCGATGGGGGCGGAGCCCGCCTGGGCCACCCTGAGTCTTACGCTTCCCGATGTGGACCCGCGCTGGCTGGAGGGCTTCTGTCGTGGTTTCTATGAGCTTTCGCGCGAATTTGGCGTGCAGCTGGTGGGCGGCAATCTGGCGCACGGCCCATTGAACATCACGGTTGGTGCCTACGGACACGTGCCGGCTGATACCGCATTGCGGCGTGACGGCGCGAGAGCGGGGGATGTGATTTATGTTACCGGCGTGCTCGGCGACGCGGCACTCGCACTCAATCACTTACTTGGTCGTCAGCTGTTGGACGCGGTCGCGTTTGCATCGGTGCGTGCCCGGCTGGTGCGGCCGCACCCGCGCGTTGGAGAAGGCCTGCGGCTGCGCGGTATCGCTTCGGCCGCGATTGATATCTCCGATGGTCTGCTGGCCGATCTCGGCCACGTATTAGCGGCAAGCGGGGTCGGTGCGCGTATCGAGCTGTCCCGCCTGCCCGTCTCCGATGTGTATCGGAGAGAATTCGCGCGGGCAGGTTGGGAGCCGGCGCTCACGCAGGGTGACGACTATGAACTTTGCTTTAGCGTTCCACCCGCGCGCGTCGCAGCCCTCGAGGCGCTTACGCCGATGCTTGGCTGTCAGATTACCCGCATCGGAGAAGCGGTCGGCGAAGCCGGGCTCACCGTGCTCGATGCTTCCGGCCACCGCTATGTCGCGCGTCATGCGGGTTACGATCACTTCATGCAACACGCGAACAAGGGGAACTGAATGCGGATCGGCACGCCGTTAAGTCCGTCGGCCACGAGGATCATGCTCCTGGGGGCGGGAGAGCTTGGCAAGGAAGTCATCATCGCCCTGCAGCGTCTCGGCGTAGAGGTGATCGCGGTTGACCGCTATCCCAACGCCCCGGGACACCAAGTTGCGCATCGGGCGCATGTTATCAACATGGCGGATGGGGCGGCTCTTCGGACGCTGGTTGAGCGCGAGAGGCCACAGATCATCGTTCCGGAAATCGAGGCCATTGCGACCGATACGTTGGCCGAAATCGAGCGTGCCGGCATTGCCGAGGTCATTCCCACCGCGCGTGCCGCGCAGCTCACCATGAATCGCGAGGGCATCCGGCGGCTTGCCGCTGAGACCCTCGAGTTGCCCACGTCGCGGTATGCGTTCGCCGAGACCGAAGCGGAGCTGAAGGTCGCGATCGACGGTGGCATTGGCTACCCGTGCATCGTGAAGCCGGTTATGTCGTCCTCCGGCAAAGGTCAATCAACCATTCAGGCGCCGGAGGATGTCCAGAAGGCGTGGGGCTACGCGATGAGTGGGGGTCGGGTTGCCAAAGGGCGTGTGATCGTCGAGGAGACGATCCCGTTTGACTATGAGATTACCCAGCTAACCGTGCGGACCGTCGGACCCTCGGGCGAGGTAGAGACGTCGTTTTGCGAGCCCATCGGCCACGTTCAGGTCAAGGGCGATTACGTAGAATCGTGGCAACCGCAGCCGATGAGTCCGGAGGCCCTCAGAAAATCCCGCGAGATTGCAGGGCGAGTGACCGACAATCTGGGCGGGTGCGGCATTTTCGGCGTGGAGCTGTTCGTGAGGGGGGATCAGGTCTGGTTCAGCGAGGTTAGCCCGCGGCCGCATGACACCGGCATGGTGACGATGATCACGCAGGTTCAGAACGAGTTTGAGCTCCATGCCCGGGCGATTCTTGGCTTGCCGGTTTCGACCGCTCTGCGTGCCCCGGGCGCTAGCGCTGTCATCTACGGCGGCATGGAAGAGAGGGGCATTGCCTTTGAAGGCGTGAACGAGGCCCTTGCCGTGCCGCAAACAGACCTGCGCCTGTTCGGCAAACCCGATGCGTTCACACGACGGCGTATGGGGGTGGCGCTCGCGAACGCCGACACCATTGATGAGGCGCGCCGTCGCGCCAAGCTCGCGGCGTCGAAGGTGCGGCCAGTCAAAGGCTGACGATGCAGAATTGTCCCCTCTGCCGGCCGAAAGCGGAAGCCGTTCTATGGAGCGACACGCGTCTGCGCGTAATTCTTGTCAGTGACGCAGATTACCCGGCCTTCTGCCGAGTGATCTGGAACGAGCACGTAAAGGAGATGACCGATCTCGCGGACGCAGACCGCTCGCACCTCGTGCGGGTGGCGCTCGTCGCGGAAGAAGTCCTGCGTGCGATGCTGCAGCCGGACAAGATCAATCTCGCGTCGCTCGGCAATCAGGTGCCACACCTGCATTGGCACGTGATTCCGCGCTTTGTAGACGATGCGCACTTCCCGGACCCGGTGTGGGGACCTCGCAATCGCCAGGGGCACCCACACGCGTTGGAGCCCAAACGTTTGAGAACTGAGTTGATAGCGAGGCTGGGAGCCTCGAGTGGCTGAGCAGCGCCTCAAATGGTGGACCATTTGCGCTCGCGTGCTGTTGGGAGTTGCGTTTGTGGCTCTCTTTCTCGATTCAATTGCCACGACGGTGCACTGGTGGCGTGGTCAACTAGGCGCACCCACGGTCATCGACTGGATCGAGATCGGACTGCTGCCTGTGCTGTTGTTGGTCTATCTTCGATACTTCTCGGTGTTACGGCCGGATTGCAATGCCTGCCAACCCCCCCGGGATCCGTCGCGGCGAGATCACCCTGGTGTGTAGGTGCCCGCCCATTGTGGAGGGGGCGCCAGTCCGTGATAATGGCCGCGCCAATCCGGGGTGGCAGCGTCCTGCAAGGGCTGGCGGGCGCGCACTTAGCATAAACCTCGGCGTGTAATGTGGGCTATGGACACGCATCAGCCTCTTTTCCATCACTAACCACCACTCAGGATGCCGCGAGGCATTCGTCCCAACTAGGAGGGAGTTCATGCGTTTTTCAAAGTTGTTGACTGTCGGCGTTTGTGCGCTCGGTCTTTCGGCGGGCGCAGTGCTGTCGGCTCAGGCCGGTTCGGTCAAGGTCGAAGGTACGCGATTCACACTGGATGTGCCGCAGGGATGGAACCCGGGTTACAAGGACACCGACAAGTTGTTCATGTTCTATGTCAAGGATCCCGCCAGCGGATCCGCTCTGGAGGGCGTCTACCTGCGTGGCCAACAGGCGAAGACGTTCACGATGGGTGATTTCAAGAAGGCGCGCGTCAGTGGCGAGGACAAGCGTTATGAAGGAAAGGGTCACAAGGTGGTGAAGGAGGGTGCGGTCACTGTTGGTGGTGAGAAAGGTGTTTACCTGCACACCACGTGGAAGGATGGTGGCAAGGACATGGAGAAACATACAGCTCTGATGCTAAAGGACGGCGAGCGATACCTGGTTGTTATGTCTGGCCAAAAAGGCAAGGTCGACAAAAAGGTATTTGATCACGCTGTCTCGAGCTTTGCGCTGGTGTCAGACAAGAAGAAGTAGCAGTGCACGCGGCGGGGCGACTGCCCCGCCGCGCTTTCCTTCCTGGATTTGCCGATGTGTCGTATTGAATCTCTTCCCCGGCGCCGCCTGATCGTATGAAGTTGCTCGCCCTCGACACTTCGACCGACATATGCTCGGTCGCCCTCATGATTGGTTCCAATATGCGCGAGCGGGATATCTCCGGCATGCGCCATGCCGAATCCATCCTGCCATCGGTCCAGGCGCTGCTCGCGGAGGGAGGTATCACGCTGGGCAAGCTGGACGCTATTGCTTTCGGGCGCGGGCCCGGATCGTTTACCAGTCTGCGAATCGGAGCTGCAGTGGTGCAAGGTCTTGCGTTCGGTGCCGATATCCCGGTGTTGCCAGTGTCTTCGCTGGCCGCGCTCGCCCAGTCGACTGACGCCGAGCGGGTATTGACGGCGCTCGATGCCCGCATGGGGCAAGTGTATACAGCCTCGTTCTTGCGGGGCGAGGATGGACTGATGCGTTCCATTGGCGCCGAGACGGTTTGCGCGCCGGACGACGTGCCGCTGCCGGACGGCACGGATTGGACCGGCGCTGGCAGCGGCTGGGATAAGTACAGCGATTTGCTCTGCCAGCGCATAGGCGCTCGCTTGAAGGAGTGGTTGCCGGCGCTATTCCCGCGAGCGCGCGGCGTGGCGGCGCTCGCGATGCCCGGTCTTGCCGCGGGCGAAGCGCTGGCGCCGGAGCAAGCGTTGCCTGTCTATTTGCGCGACGACGTTGCGCGCAAGGCCGGGCGCTGAACGTTACGCGCTGTGTTGGCTGGGAATCTCTTCTTTTGGTTGTGGGGCGGGGCGGATGCGTGCCAGCTCCACCGCCGTTCCGCGCGTGCGCAGAATCTCGACCACATAGCCGTGCAGCATGAGGCTGGTGCCGGGTTCGGGGAGGTCTTCGAGATATTCGATGATCCAGCCGTTCAGTGTTCGTGATTCCTCGAGAGGCAGGTTCCATCCGAGGGTACGATTGAGGTCACGCAAGCCGATCGTGCCGCGTACCAGGAAACTGCCGTCTGACTGGGGCTGCACATCGTCGCGCTGCCCGAGTGCACGTGCGGTGAAGTCACCGACAATTTCCTCGAGGATTTCGTCGAGTGTTATTAGACCCTGGATGTCGCCGTATTCGTCGACCACCAGACCCACGCGCCGCTTCACTTTCTGGAAGTTGAGCAGTTGCGTGTTGAGCGGAGTGCCTGAGGGAATGAAGTAGGGCTCGATGAGTGCCTCGGTGAGCGACTCGAGATCAAGGCGCTGTTCACGGACCAAATTGAGCACACGACGGACGTGCAGCATACCGACCACGTTGTCGAGGCTGCGCCGGTAGGCCGGAAGTCGCGTGAAACGTGTGGTAGTGAGAGCGGAGACGATCTCGTTCCACTCTGCATCGAGATCGATCCCGACAATCTTGTTGCGCGGGACCATGACGTCATCGACGCGCAGTTTTTCCAGCTCGAGAATAGCGAGCAGCATCTCCTGGTGCGACTCCGGGATGAGCACGTCCGCCTCGCGCACCAGTGCCTTCAGCTCCTCGGCGGTGACCTCCGTCGGCGTCTTGGCGAGAACAGATACTCCGATCAGGCGCAGCAGCAAATTGCCGAGCGTATTGACGAGCCAGACCATCGGATAGAGCGCGAGTAGCAAAGGGCGCAGCACATAAGCCGCGGGGTAGGCAAGTCGCTCAGGTTGCAGTGCGGCATATGTCTTGGGCGCGACTTCTGCGAAGACCAGTACGACAAAGGTGAGTAGGAAGGCGGCGATAGCGACGGCCCCCTCACCATAGAGCTCCAGTGCGAGCAGAGTGGCGAATGATGAGGCCGCAATATTGGCGAAATTGTTACCAACCAGAATCACGCCCAGCAGCCGGTCTGGTCGCGCAAGCAACTTGGCGGCAAGGCGCGCGCCGCGGTGACCACTCTCCGCCAGGTGGCGCAGTCGGTAGCGGTTGATGGTCATCAGGGCGATTTCGGCGCCGGAAAAGAACGCCGAAAGCAGGATCAGGCAAACAAGCGCGCCAATTAGCGCGCCGGTGGAGAGATTGAACAACCTGTGGCTACCTCCGCAGGAACGAACTTCGATTCTACCACTGGGCATGCGCGATGCGCGCGTGCAGGATTGCGCAGGCCCGTGTGGGCGTCCAGTTGCCTCAAGCAGCTCAAAATGAATCCGGGTCGCGCCGGTGGGTGGCCCACTACATGCGTCATGGCAAACGGCGTCAAGAGTCTCGCTGCCAGGGAGAGTCCGGCTGATGGTGGTTGGCTCGCGCTGCACATGGGCATCGTGTTGCTGAGTAACGGGAATCTCAGACCCGCACGTACTTGCCTTGCCGCGTCTCGCTTCAGAGCCGGGCACTGGCAGTGAATACCCTTCGGCTAGTCGCTCGGTTTGACTGGGCAGACGATATTGAGAGGACAGTCGATTTCGTGTCCGCCGCCGAGCTTTTGCCAGACGTGCTCCAGCGCGCTGTCCTCGGTTCGGTAGAAACGCTCCTCGCCAAGCTTGTCGTGCAATCCGGTACGATGGAAGACTTCGAGCACCTGCTTCTTTAGCCCGGTGAAGAGAATCTCGATGCCGCTCCCCTGCAGCCGCTCGGCGAGCTGCGAAAGCATTTGCTCGCCGGTCGCGTCAACCTGGTTGATACCGTCGCCTACGACGATGACGTACTTGAGCTCAGGTTTGAGCGACACGCGCTCCATAATCTTGTCTTCGAAGTAGGAAGTGTTGGCAAAGTAGAGCGAGCCGTCAAACCTGATCATGGAGATGTTTGCGCAGGTGCGCAACCCAAAGCTTTCCGCGTCGCGCAGGGTCCCATCAGGGTGTCGCGCAAGGACCGCGACGCGAGGCGCCATGGTACGGTAGAGATAGAGCACAAGCGCGAGACCGGCTCCGATCAAGATACCCTTGTCCAGGTGCGGCGCGAACGCAAGCGTAAGGACGAAGCTGACGATTGCGACAATGCCGTCGTGAGGGTTTGCGAGCCACGCGTGTCGGACAGCTCTGATATTAATGAGCCCTGCCGCCGCCATGATGATAACCGCGGCAAGCGTTGCCTGGGGAAGGTGGTAGAGTAAGGGTGTGAGCCAGATCAGCGTCGCGACCACGACGATGCTCGTGACTACCGACGAGAAGCCAGTAACCGCACCGGCACTGATATTGACGGCAGATCGCGAGAAGGAACCCGAGGTCGGATAGCTCTGGGTCAGACTGCCGAGGATGTTACCGATACCCTGACCAATCAGTTCCTGGTTAGCGTCAAGCCGCTGGCGGGTCGTCGTGGCCATAGCCTTGGCAATGGATATGGCCTCCATAAAGCCAAGGAGTGAGATCGCTACGGCCGCCGATATCAGCTGCAATATTACACCCAGATCGAATTGCGGCAGCTGCACTGAAGGCAGGCCCTTTGGGACCGTACCCACGACGTTTCCGCCACCATTCATGACAAGTTCCGCGCCTTCGACGGCGCGGATCCGCCACAGTCGTCCGTCGGGTTGGGAGCCTTGCGGAAGGTGCCCGCGCAGGTAAAACCTGCCGGGCTGGTCGCCATGACCCGGCACGTACTCGAAGCGGCTGCGCTTCAATTCCTCGATGTCAGCTTTAACGCTCCTTACGCGGCGGTCGCGCTTGAGTCGAAGGGTGTCCCAGGAATGTTGGGCAGATAGAGTGCGAGAGTCATCAACACCGAATTGTTTCTCGGTCGCACGGAAAAGCCTTTCAGCGCTCAGCACCGTCTCATTCAACTCGGGTAGCTCGCTTCTCAAGGCAAGCTCGTCACGGACAACCTCATGCACGGCGACGGAATCGATCTGGGCGGGCGAAACGCGCTGAATTCGCTCGAACTGGATTGCCCAGGAGAGTGCGGTTGTGACTGCCACCGCTATCAGGACGCTTGGAAGGCGGGGATTCACGCGTTTTAGCGTTACCATGATGGTCGACGCGCCGATTGCCATTGCCAGCGTCGGCCAGTGCGTCTGGCTCATTGCCGCAACAATAGTGCTCCAGACAGTTTCATAGTGATACGCCGCCGAGGCGACGCGCACGCCGAAGATTCTGTCGAGTTGGGAGCTGGCAATGATGATTGCAGCGGCGTTGGTAAAGCCGATGATCACCGGGTGCGAGAGAAAGCTGACTACCACGCCCAGCCGCAGGAGTCCCAGCGAAAGCTGAAATATGCCGACGATCAAGGAGAGCATGATCGCGTAAGCGACGTAGCCAGTACCGCCGGACGCCGCGATGGGTTCCAGTGCCGCCGCGGTGAGGAGCGATACCACGGCAACCGGGCCCGTGGCAAGCTGGCGGGATGATCCGAACAGGGCCGCTATCATCGGCGGCAGGAAGGCTGCGTAGAGTCCGTAGTAGGGTGGCAGGCCGGCGAGCTGTGCATAGGCCATCGATTGCGGGATGAGCACCAGTGCCACGGTTACGCCGGCAACAAGATCTCCGCGCAGGACGCGAGGATCGCGAAGTTCTGGCAGCCACTTGAGAAATGGCAGAGCCCGCGCCAGCTTTTCGAGAGAGGCGTTCGTCACGCGGCCTAGTGTTCTGCGCGATACAGAGCCTGTCAACGCAATCACTTGCTCCGGATCGGGAATGCGGCGACTGCGTTCCGCGTTGTGGTTATCCGGCGGGGCCGGACCACAGGTCCGGATATGCCGCAGCGAGAGTCAGTCTCGTGTGGACTAACCGATTCGTACGACTCATCCAGACTTGTAACGGTTCCGGCCGGCCTGGTTGTCTCTAGGTGAGGGAGACGAACCTTTGGGCGGTCGGGTCGTAGCGCAGGAGTTCGCCGCCGTCCATATCGAAGTACCAGCCATGCAGCTGCAGGACACCGTCCCGGATGCGTTCGGCGACCCACGGAAAGGTCAACAGATTCTCGAGAGAGATGCGCACCGCATCCTGCTCGCATTGGCGAGCCGCTGCGTCGGACTGCGGATCCAGGCCAGCTTGCAGAGTGGTATCCCGTGCCTTGGCGGCAATGGTCATCCAGGGTTGTATGAACTGGCTGGATTCGCCGGTGCCTATGGCGTCGTGGAGCAGCGCGCGGATGCCCCCGCAGCGCGCGTGCCCGAGCACGATGACGTGGCGTACCCCAAGGCCGCGCACGGCGAATTCTAGCGCCGCGCTGGTACCGTGGTAGTGGCCGCCGGACTCATTGGGTGGAACGAGATTGGCAACATTGCGAACGACGAACAGATCGCCGGGATCGCAATCCGTAATGATTGCGGGGTCGACGCGCGCATCGCAGCACGCAATGACCATGATTCGGGGAGACTGGCCCTCGCGCGTCAGGCGCTGGTACAGGCCATCCTCGGTGTGGAAATGCTCGTGACGGAATCGCTTGAATCCGTCTACGAGCTTTAGGATCTCGTCGTCAAGCAAGGTTTGGCCCGTCGCCAAGCAACCACGTGCGGGAGTGCCGCATCGGTTCCCGGGTTGCACCGTAGGGGCAGGCATCCGGCAAACGCGAAGGCCGGTCGCCACGGCACGTACAAGAGGTTTTCATCAGGCGCTGCGCACCACCAGAACCGCGCAGGGCGTTTGGTTCAGGACTTTCTCGGTCGTGCTGCCGAGGAGCGCCCGTTCCAGTCCTGTTCGTCCATGACTGCCGACTATGATCAGGTCAGAATTCCTCTCCTTGGCGACGTCGACAATCATCGCGTCCGCCCGACCCTCGGGTAGTCTGGTTTCCGTCACGACGCCCTCTTTCTTCATGAACGATGCTATGCGGTTGACCGCCAGGCGGGCCTCCTCGCGTCGTTGGTCACTGTGGCTGGGCAGGGTGACTGAGACGACCGATACAGGCGTGCTGCAGAATTTGGCCAGATTGCAGGCGGCAGCCGCGGCTGCATCGCCGAAACGTGAGCCGTCGGACGCAACAACGAAATGCCTCCCAACCAGCTCCGAGATCCGCGGAACCACCAGCACGTTGCAGTGTGCATGGCCTATAACCTGCGCGGTGACATCACCGAGCATCAAACGAGCCAGGCCGTGCCGGCTTCGACGGCCCATGATGATTAGATCAGCCTGCATCCGCTCGGCCTGCCTGATGATCTCTTCGTGAAGCTCGCCGGCCTGGGTAGCCTCGGTTTCGCACGCGACCCCGCTGGCGTCTGCCTCCTTTTGAACCTGATCGAGGTGGGAGCGCGCCGCATCAAGCTCGCGACCCACGAGCTGTTCGCCCATGGCGTAAAGCTCTGCGTTACCTCCGGGGATAGCACTTACGACGCGCACGCGAGCGCCGCACTTTTGTGCCATGCCGATCGCCGCGCGCACGGCACCCATGCTGTACTCGGAGCCATCACTGGCAACCAGGAAGCGCTCGAAGCGGCCAAGCGGGGATAGCTGCGGGTTCGCCGGAACCGCGACGCTTGGCGAAACGGCCGTCGGAACGGGGGTCGCGAGCTCGAGCCGATGCAACCTGATGCCACGCCAGAGCGCGGCGAAGATGATTGCTGCGCCCGCCGCCAGCGCACCGATCAGGATAATGAAGCTGACATTCTTCAGGCCCGTCGCCAGGTGCGGATGCAATGGCGAGAGAATCTCAAGCTCGGCCAGGTACACGGGAATAACGATGGCACGTGAAAACAGTACCAGCACCATGATGACGCCCATTACGAGCTTGATAACGTGCGGTGTTACGTAGGTGGTTCCGATTGCTCCGAGCTGGATCCCGAACAACGAACCGGCGAGGATGATCATCGCGAGGCGAATATCGACCAGTCCGCTCCACGCGTACTTGATTGTGCCACCAAGCCCCATGACGAACGCGACAACGAGTTCGGTTGCCGAGGCCATCAGGCTCGGTGCGCCGAGCACGTAGTGCATGCCGGGGACGCCAATAAAGCCGCCAACTGCGATGGTGGCGGCGAGCATGCCAGTCGCGAACCCGAGTGGTATGGTGAAGAGAATGGAAACCCGGGCGTTGAGACTCTTGAAGTAGACCATCGTCCCCGGGATATTGATCGACTGCACCCAAAGAGCGAGCGGGGAAACCTTTTCGGTGCTCGCGCGCCCAGAGCGCTGTAGACGCAGTGCGTCTAGAAGCACGTAAGAGCCGACGATCCCGAGCACTATCACGAACGCGACGCTCACGTACAGATTGGAACCAGCGTCTCCAAACGCGCGCTTGATCCCCTCTTGTATGTGCGCGCCATAGAGTACGCCAGCCTCGGCCGATACGCCGGTGATGAGACCGAGCTTGACATCGACTTGTCCGTACTTGGCACGCTTGATGGCGCCCACCAGCGCCTTGGGAAATTTGTGGCAAATGTTCGAGGCCACGGCAATGATGCCAGGCACCCCCATGCTCATCATGGCAGGAGTCAGCACGAAGGCGCCGCCGCTTCCAATGAATCCACTTACTAGACCAGCGATGAAACCGACAACCAGCAGGTAGGTGACGTCAAGTGCGTTTAGGTCGATGAAGCTTGTTGTTAACTCCACTGCATTACCCCCCGGTGCCCGATGCTACTTCTTTGCTTTTATTCCAAGAACATCCCAGAAGTGCGATGTGAAATTACCGTGCGAGAAAGAGAATACGAATGCGGCTGTCACGGGAATGATGAAGAACCAGGATCCTTTTTCCGTGAAAGCGAGTACTTCGTCCTCGAACAGATAGAGCAGGACATAGAGCACGAGGCTAGCGACGCCATAAACAATGAGCTTTGTCATCTGCTTGCTTGTGGCGCTAGACAGTATGTTCGGCATGACAATTCCCTTGGTACAAATTGCGGTGGGTGGCTAGTTCCAGCGGAGCATGGCCCACACGGGTCTGGGGCCTCATGAACTCCGGATTTCCATGGGTTTTTCTGTACTTGCAACCTCGGTCGGACATTCGAGAAACACATTGTTCGAGCAGCGCGCACAGACGCCGGGGTCGAGCCGGCGGAGGATCGTTTCAATCGCCTGTTGTTTGGTGACGAAAATATTCTCGGCGCCGATCAGGTCGCGGAAGCCACCTTTGCGTAGCGTATTGCAGGCTTCTTCCTTGAACTTGACGAGATAGAGACCGCCACCAAGCGCCTTGCGTCGTTTGGCTTCGGCAGCCAGAAGTTCGGCGCCGGCGAGATCGACGAAGTTGATGCCATTGCCCACCAGTAACAAGTGCTTTTGGTTTGGGAACTGCTGCGCAACCTGGTGCAACTGCTCGTGCACGTGGTCGACAGCGCCGAAGTACAGCGATCCGTCGATACGCATGATCTTGAGTTGCGGGCACTCCGGCAAATCCGGATCAGTGACGAAGTGCCGATTGTGTGCCCCTGGATCAGGGACCCGGGTGACGACGCCAGGCTGAGAGGTGCGCATCAGGTAAATGATGAGCGACAGCATCACCCCGACATAGATTGCAAACTCGAGCTCGACAAAGAGCGTCGCCAGAAAGGTCGTGGCGAGTATTGTCGTTTCACGCTTGCTGGTCGTGATAATTGTCTTGATTTGATGGAAGTCGATCAGCCGCCATGCGACGACCAACAGCACCGAAGACATGGCAGCAATTGGCAGGTGGCCGGCAAGCGGAGCGATCAACAGCACGACAAGCGCGAGCGATACGGCGGCGAACACCGCCGCCATCGGCGTTGCGGCGCCAGCCGCATAGTTAAGACCGCTGCGCGTGAAGGAACCGGATGACGCATAGCTCGAAAAGAAACTGCCAACGACATTGGCCAGGCCCTGTCCCACGAACTCCTGGCTGCCATCGATGCGCTGGCCTGACTTGGCGGCTACCGAACGCGCAATGGATACGGCCTCGACGAGCCCAAGCATCGCGACTGCAAGCGCCGCGCTCCCCAGTTTCTTGATCGCCGCCAGGTGCAAATCCGGCATGCTGAGCGGGGGCAACTGCTGGGGGAGCTCGCCGACCAGCTGTATGTTGTGCGCGCCCGTGCCAACAATCGCAGCAATGACTGAACCCACCACCATGGCGATCAGCATTCCAGGCCAGCGCGGTCGCCATCGCATCAGGACGATCAGTATGACCAGCGTGGTAGCCGATACTGCGAGCACGAACAGATTCGTGTTGAGAATCTTGTTCGCCAGTTCTTGCCAGGTGTGCAGGAAGCTTTCACCAGCCGGAATGTTCACGCCGATGAAATTCTTGAGCTGGCTCGTGGCAATCAGTACGGCCGCGCCAGCCGTGAATCCGACCACCACCGAGTGTGAAATGAAATTCACCAGGGTTCCCATGCGCGCGAGCCCGAGCACAAACTGGTATAGGCCTGCCAGAAAAGTCAGCGTGAGCGCCATCTGAACGAACTTGGCGCTGCCCGGGTCAGCAAACTTTGAGATTGTCGCGAAAACGACGATCGAGATCGCTGTCGTCGGTCCGGAGATCAGATGCCGGGAAGACCCGAAAAGCGCGGCGATGATCGGCGGAACCATTGCAGTGTAGAGGCCGTATACGGGAGGCAGCCCGGCGATAAGCGCAAAGGCCACGCCTTGGGGGAGCACAACGACCGCGCCGGTGAGTCCGGCAATCAGATCGGCTTTGAGTGTTTTGCGGGTGACTAGTGGCCACCAGCGCAAAAACGGAAAAACGCGTGGCCAGAAGGTGTTGCAGTAGGGGGCGGCGAGAGTCTGTGATGTCATCGAACTGCCGAGATCGAAGCGTGCCCAAAGATTAGCCACCGCCTCCCAGGACAGCGAGCACGTAACTTCAGAAAGAGTCGGCTCAAGGCAGGCGCAAGACGGAGGTATTCTAGCGCCCGTGGACCGTGCGCGCCACCGTAAATCGGTTCAAACGGGGCGCTTGAGCAGCACCTCCAGCACGAACTTGCTCCCGAAATACCCGAGGAGCAGCAGCATGTAGCCGGCCACGGTCCATCCGACTGCCGTGCGGCCCCGCCAGCCGTAACGCCAGCGCCCGAAAAGCAGGGTACCGAACAGGATCCAGGCTATCAGTGACAGGACGACATGGTGGGTGAAGGGCAGGGCGCGACCGAAAATCTCTTCCGAGAAGACGATTCCGGTGACGAGCGTAAGTGTGAGCAGTAGGAATCCGATACCGAGCATCCGGAACATCAGCGTTTCCATGGTCTGCAGTGGGGGCAGTGCCCGCATCAACCCGACCGGCTGGCGGCTCCGGAGTGCCCGTTCCTGGTAGAAGAGCAGCAGGCTCTGCACTGTTGCGAGCGCGAGCAGAGCGTAGGCGAGAATTGATATGACAATATGCGCGGCTTGTAGCCCCGAGGCCGTTGGAATAACGGCTTGGCCGGGCCAGGCCCAGGCGAGAATCACGGTCAACGCCGACACGGGAAGGACCAGTAGCCCGAGATACTCTGCCGGACGGCTGATGGCGGCAATCACATAAAGTATGGATATGGTGCAGGCTACAAGGGAGGCTGCCTGGGTAAACGGCAGATTGAGCCCGCCTGCTATCGGGACGGTGGCCTGCAGCAGCAGCGCATGCGTTAGTACGCCACCAAAGGCGACCACGAGGAACGGGGCGCGCAGCGTCGGAGCGGCAGGACCACGCAGCAGCCGGTACCACTGCATGCCACCCGCCATCAGGTAAAGGGCGGCAGCGACGAGACTCGCAACGGTGCTGGTCATAGGATATTCGCCCGGGCATGATGGCACAGCTCCTTGCAGCTTTGAAGGGCGCGACTATCTAGAGTCATTATGAGACTTCGTATTCTGGGAGCCAGCGGCGGGATCGGTGCCGGTGCGCGTACCACTTCCTTCCTGCTCGGGAGAGACGTCCTGATCGACGCCGGTACCGGTGTCGGAGACCTGTCGCTCGACGAACTCGGCGCGATCGATCATGTAGTGCTCACGCATTCGCATCTCGATCACGTAACGGCACTGCCATTTCTGCTTGACGCCGTCGGCGCCAGCCGCCAGCGGCCGGTGACCGTTCACGCGCAGGCTGCAACACTGGATGTGCTGAAGGCCCATATCTTTAATAATGCCGTGTGGCCCGATTTCGCCCGTATCCCGAGTCCCGAACGCCCGTTCCTGCGCTATGAGGTGTTTGCTGCAGGGCAGGAGCGGGTCTTGGGCGGCTGCCGTGTACGCAGCATTCCGGTGACGCATGTCGTACCGGCGGTCGGCTTCCTGTTCCAGGGCCCAAATGGGAGCCTGGCGTTTTCGGGCGACACGGCGTCGACCGAGGAGTTCTGGAAGGTGCTGAATAGCTGCCCGGATCTCCGGCATCTCATCATTGAGACTAGTTTTGTCGATGCTGAGGAGGAGATAGCCCGGATTGCGCGTCATTTCTGTCCGGCAACAGTGGTGGCGGAACTTCGAAAGCTTAAGCGCCGCCCCATTATCCATATCACCCATCTCATGCCAGGAGAGGAAAAGGAAATCCTTCGTGAGATCGCGCACCACGATGCCGGACTTGAGGTTCATCCGCTTGTACCCGGCACCGTGATAGAGTTTTGAACCCGCTTCCGGTTGGGTCTGTTCCACAACCTCCCTGACAACGATCAATGTTCGACAACCTCACCAACCGTCTGCAAGGCACGCTGAAGCGCCTGCGTGGCGAGGGCCGACTCACGGAAGAGAACATGCGCGAGACGCTGCGCGAGGTGCGCATGGCGCTGCTCGAGGCGGATGTGGCCTTGCCGGTGGTGAAGGATTTCATCGAACAGGTGCGGCTTCGCGCCCAGGGCCAAGAAGTACTGAGCAGCCTTACCCCGGGTCAGGCCCTGATCAAGGTGGTGCAGGAGGAATTGGTTGGGCTGATGGGAACTCCCGAGCCGCTCCAGGTTGCGCCGCCACCTGCAGTGATCCTGGTAGCCGGCCTGCAGGGTGCCGGCAAGACCACCACGGTCGGCAAGCTGGCACGGTTCATTGTTGATCGCCACAAGAAGTCGGTGCTGGTCGCGAGCACCGACGTCTACCGTCCCGCGGCCATCGAACAGTTGAAGCGCCTGGCGACACAGGTTGGCGTGGAGTTCTTCCCCAGCGATCCGCAGGACAAGCCGGTCGAAATTGCCGCGGGCGCCGTTAACGAAGCGCGACGCCGCGTGATCGATGTGGTACTGGTCGACAGCGCCGGCCGCCTGCACATCGACGGGGAGATGATGGACGAGATTCGCGCTGTCCATGAGGCCATTCACCCGGTGGAAACGTTGTTTGTGGTGGATAGCATGACCGGCCAGGATGCCGTCAATACCGCCAAGGCGTTTAATGAGGCACTACCGTTATCCGGCGTGATCCTTACCAAGACCGACGGCGATGCACGCGGCGGCGCCGCGCTGTCGCTGCGCAAGGTCACCGGCAAACCGATCAAGTTCCTTGGCGTGGGCGAGGGGATGCAGGCGCTCGAGGCTTTCGATGCGCAGCGGGTGGCGTCGCGTATTCTCGGCATGGGCGATGTTGTCGCGCTTGTGGAGCAAGCCTATCAGGCGGCCGATCAGGAGAAGAGTCAGGCGCTCGCGAAAAAGATTGCCAAGGGCAAGGGCTTTGATCTGGACGATTTTCGTGAGCAGCTGCGGCAGATGGAAAAGATGGGCGGATTGGCGAGCGTGGTCGACAAGCTCCCTGGAATGGGAGAAGTCCCCGAGCACGTGCGTGCCCAGATGAATGACAAGCAGACGGCGCGGCTAATCGCCATCATCAATTCCATGACGCCAGGGGAGCGACGCAACCCAGACATGATTCGCGGTTCGCGAAAGCGGCGCATCGCTTCGGGTTCGGGTACGCAGGTGCAGGAGGTCAACCGTTTGCTCAAGCAGTATGAGGATATGCAGCGCATGATGAAGAGCTTTGGCAAGGGTGGGCTGGGACGCATGTTGCAGGGGATGAAGGGGAAGTTGCCGGGCATTCCCCGCTAGTTGGCAAGGATTAACAACCTGGGGCGAAACGGGGTATAGTCGCCAGAACAATTGCAGCGAAGGGCGGTTCGCGCATGTCCCAGACCGGTTCCACTACATCTAGCAGCAAGACCCCGGAGCGTCGCGCCGGCAGTCAAAGCGTCATTGACAAGCTCGTCACCGAGCGCGCGGAGATGCTAGGGCTGTTCTGCCGCGTCGCCGGGCTCGAGCCCTTCGAACATCAGCACCATCGCAAGCCGGCCAGAAAGCTTTTGCAGGAGTTTTGCCAGGTGCTGGTAGATTACATCGCGGCCGGGCACTTTTCGCTCTACGAGCGCATTGTCAATGGCACCGAACGTCGAGGCGCGATTAAGGATCTCGCCGGCCGGTTGTATCCGCGCATTTCCGATACCACGCAGTACGCGCTCGATTTCAACGATAAGTACGACAACGGCGAGGATGATGAGATCGCCGACAGCTTCCACGATGACCTTTCGAAGCTCGGTGAGGCGCTCGCGTTGCGTGTCGAGCTCGAGGATCAGATCATCAACGTAATGCGGCGATAGTTCGTCGTCGCGTCTCATCCCCCGAGCCGCGACGTTAACCGCACATTTGTGGCGGTACTTCCCGAAACTCGTGGTATTCCGGCTTGCGTGCAATCGCAGCGGCGATTTCGCGCTCAAGCCGTGCAACACCGTGCGGGCGGGCAATTAGCGCTGGGCAGAGAGTGTCTGGCCGTTTAGTCCGCGGCTGTCCGGACCGATCAGATACAAGAATGCCGGCATCAAGTCCTCCAATCGCGGGAGACTGCTTGCGTCTTCCCCCGGGTAGAAGCGTGAGCGCAGAAAGCCGCGAGTAGGGCCGGGGTCGAGTGAGTTCACGCGCACCGCCGTATTGTTGGCAAGCTCGGCCGCGAGCGTCTGCATCAGCGCCTCATTGCCGAAGGCTGCAGCCGCGAAAGCGCCCCAATAGGCCCGTGCCTGGCGGCCAACATCAGCCGAAGTGAAGATAACCGACGCATCCTCCGAACGCCTTAGCAGCGGCAAAAGCGCGCGCGTGAGAAGAAACCGTGCGCTGAGGTTCACCTGCAGCACACGGGCCCAGGTATCAGCGTCGTACAGCTCGAGCGGTGCGAGCAGCCCGGGCTCGAAGGCGGCGTGCAGCAAACCATCGAGGCGATCAAATTCCCCGCTCAGAACCACAGCCAGTTCTTCGAACTGGGCTGGCGAGCCCTCCGCGAGTTCCAGCGGAACGGCGGCCGGCTTCGGAGCGCCGCTGGCGACCAGCTCGTCATATACCTTCTCGAGGTGACGTGCCGTTCCGCCGATCAGTACGAGCGTTGCGCCATGTCGGGCAAACGCGTGGGCTGCGGCGCGACCGAGATCGTCATTCGCCCCCGTTACCGCGATGACGCGCCCCGCGAGCAAGTTGGCACGGGGATGGTACTCGCGCGGAAGCTCAGTCTGCGTGGCCATGGGGAGCAGTAGTATAAGAGGTCAGGCGGGCGATTGCGCCCTCAGGAAGCGCACTCGGGCAGCAATCGCCA
>SMTZ1_10000377_pt1 | contig 48143 bp, 41 predicted proteins | sample DeeMarSWOR136_30_FD_25667 | JGI IMG/M metagenome (IMG submission 25667) | reverse complement strand
AACGGCAACTTGAGACGAATCGACAAATAAAGCGTGCGGTTAGAACAATAGTTTCGAAATTCGAGGGCTGACCCCAATTGCCACTCTTTAGGAATTTGTCGACGCATAATATACGGCACCAAGGATGCCTGCGTCATCACCCAATTTCGCTGGGATTATTTTGTAGTTACGGTATTTCGCACCCATCAATTTTTCTTTTACAATTTTTCTTATCGGGGCGAATAGTATTCTGCCTGCACCCGAAATGCCACCTGCGATAATAACCACAGCAGGATCAAATAGAACAATAATATTCGTTATACCAATTGCAATGAAATAGCTGATTTCGGAAAATATCTCCCATGATATTCTATCACCTTTTTTTGCTTCTTGGGCAATTATCTCTGGTGTGATAGTTCTAAATTTTCTTAAAGAACTAAAATTTCTCTTTATCTTCCTCTTTGCTCTCGCAACAATATAGCGAGCACCAACGTATCTCTCGAGATGGCCGTAATTAAGACAACTACACTGAGGACCGTCATACTTTATTACTGTATGACCAAATTCTCCAGCGAAGCCATTTTCTCCAAAGAGCGGCACACCTTCACATATGGCGGCTCCGCCCACACCCGTGCCGAGCGTGAACAAGAAAACATTATCGTAACCTTTGGCTGCACCATATTTCCATTCACCAAGGCAAACGGCATTTACATCGTTAAGAATTTCAATAGGTCTCCTGAACTCTTCTCGCAAGATCTTCTTCAACTGTATATTATTCCATCCAGGAAGATTCGGTGAATACCTTACGATACCACGCACCGAATCAATTATACCCGCAATACCAACACCAATGCCTGATGCTTGTTTGACAAATGGCTTGATTGCCGATTTGATTTGGGCCAAGACAATCTTGTGTCCCTGACGGGCATTTGTTGGCAACCTGATTCTTTTCTTGATCTGTCCATTTTTAACAAACGCAGACTTAATATTTGTACCACCGATATCGATTCCAACAAAACCTTTTTTTGTCATTTGTAATATAATAACTGTCTCGATGGATTAGTCAAGCAAATGGTAATCACAAACTCCGGTTTCTTGAACCAAGATGTTCTTTTTCTATTTTTATTATTTTGCTAACACGCCTTTTGTGACGACCACCTTGAAATTTTGTTGTCAACCATACTCTTACAATTTTCTTCACATTCTTTTTGTTGTACGGTCGTCCGCCAAGGACGAGCACGTTTGCATTATTATGTTGTCGACTCAATCTTGCATCACGTACGTTATTTACAAGTGCTGCATAAATACCAGGTATTTTGTTCGCGGCAATCGATGCACCAATGCCAGTGCCACAGGCAAAAATACCTCTTTTGTTACTGCCCTTCTTGATATGTTTTGCTAATCTTTTCACATAGTCAGGATAATCAACGATTTTTTTCGTAAATGTTCCAATATCTTCTATCTGATACCCTAATTTCTGCAATATTTTCTTTATATATTCCTTCACGCCAAATCCTGCATGATCTGCACCCAACACAATGATTTCTTTCTCCTTCATCTTTCTATCCCAATACTGCGATATAAAGCATTGATATTTTCAACCACATCCCCATTGAATATTACACTACCCGCAATCAACCTCGTTGCCCCGGCCTTCATAATCAGAGGCGCAGTCTGAGTATTAACGCCACCATCAACGGCAATAGGAATATCAATCTTCATCTCATCCAAGAGCGTCTTTATATGAATAATCTTTTCTTCTGATCCTTTAATATAGGTCTGACCTCCAAATCCAGGTTCGACTGTCATTATCAAAATCATATCCAAATCTTTAATGACATCTTTGATACTTTCCACCGGTGTTTTTGGTCTTAGAGCGACGCCGACGTGCATACCTCTCTTTTTTATCTCTCTTAGAGCACCTAAAAAATCGCTACAGACTTCTTGATGTATAATAACCCCATCTACACCCGCACGTTTAAAATCGTAAATAAATTGTTCAGGATGTTCAATCATGAGATGGGCCTGCAAATAAAGACGTGTGCTCTTTCTTATTGCTTCAATGACAATTGGTCCGAATGTGATATTGGGCACGAAGTGTCCATCCATAACATCTAGGTGGATTCTTTTGCAACCTGCATCTTCAACCTTTCCTATCTCTTCTGCGAGTTTTGTAAAATCTGCTGACAACAATGAAGGAATAATTTCTGCAGCTTTGCTCATATTTTTTCCCTTTTCTTCTCAATTGCATTCATGAGAGAATCGAACGATTTTTCAAATGCAACAACGCCATCATCAAGTAATTTCCTGCATACATCATTAATGTCAATGTCCACATTCATCAAATCATCGATAATCTTCGACGCGGCTTTTGTGTCGCCTGTTAATGCCTCGCCTACCTTTCCATGATCCAAAAAAGCATAAATGGTCCCTTCCGGTACTGTATTAACCGTCTCCTTACCAATAAGTTCTGCAACATATTTAATATCATTGTACGCAGGATTTTTGGTGCTTGTTGAACCCCAGAGTAAACGCTGAACATTAGCGCCCTGTTTCCGTAATGATTCAAACTGTGCGTCAAAAAAAATCTCTCTATATTTTCCATAAATAATTGCAGAATTTGCCACGGCTGCGCGACCCTTCAACGATATCAATTTTGATCTTACAGCATCGTTTTTTTTCCCTGCCAATTTTTCCTCAATCAATTTATCTATTAATGTATCTACACGGCTGACAAAGACACTAGCCACTGAGCAGACTTTGCTGACATTACCACCGCCATGTAAACAGTTTTCGAGACCCCTCATATATGCCTTTGCAGTATTAATGTACTGGTTCAGTGAAAAGATAAGTGTAACATTAACATTAATGCCTTCAGCCAACAATGCTTCAATTGCAGCAAAACCCTCATCAGTTGACGGTACTTTAAACATAACATTTGGGCGGTTTACTTTTCTATGCAATCGCTTTCCTTCTTCAATTGTTTCCTTTACCTTATATGCAAGTTTCGGATTAATTTCTAGGCTTATGTACCCATCAAGACCATGCGTCTTTTCGTACAAAGGTCTGAACAAATCAGCCGCATCCTGTATATCCATAATAGTAAGATCATCATATATGTCGAAGGTTGATTTTCCCTGTTGATGTAGTTCTTTGATTTTCTCATCATAATCTGCGCTGTTGCTAATAGCCTTATCAAAAATACTCGGATTAGACGTCATCCCCCTCACACCTTTGTCAATCATTTCCTGTAATTTTCCTGAATCAATCAATGAGCGGCTTATATAATCCAACCATACACTCTGACCAAACTCCGCAAGTTCTTGCATGGTCGTTTCCGCCATAGATACCTCCTTATCAATCTAACCCCCAAATATTTGTAAGTTGTACATACCCAAATTATCAACAAAAACCAATCAGGTTCATAATATCATCGCTCGCGTTTACCATCTGCCTGCATATTCAAAAGCCACCTGGATCATTGTATTTGCCTTAAGTATAGCTAGTTTCATGAATAGGTCAACAATAAATCAAAAAATTTGGGTTGGCTCCAATCAATATGAAACCAACCCTGTGAGGTTAGGACACTTCCCATGTTCTTTCCTCACTATTTAGAACATTAATCCATTTCACGTATTTATCTAATTCTATATATTAGATTAGGAAAATGGTGAAAGGTTTATTTAATTATACTATTATGAAAAGTCTGCGAGTTAAATCCCGAATTTTTGAATGATAATATATAACAAAAAACTAATTATGGATTTTTTTCTTGTTCTTTCTTTTCTTCTTTTACAAGACGAATGCTATTTGAACCGCATTTAGGACACTGTCTTTCCATCATTACACCCTTTTTCCAAGGAAATTTACTAACCACTCCGCATCTCAGGCATTTGAAATCTTTTTCCTCAGTTGCCATCTTACCTCCAGCTAATAATAATCTAATATCCTGATAAATAATCTCCCGATATCATCATCTAATATCCTTTTTTATTCTTTCTTCTGCTTCTGTTTTTCTTTCCTTAATCTCTCTTTTTCCTCTTCCTCAGTCAACATTTTAATTGTATGTTCGATCTCCTCTGTAGTAACTTTCTTTCGCAGCTCTTCGATATCCTGCATTGCCTTCTGAAATCGTACTCCCTCAGCTGCACTGATCCATTCAAGGAGCAACCTTTCTGGTCTGATACCCCATTTCTCCATTTTATCCCATAGCTTCTCAACCCTCTTCTGGGTCCAGCGGTTGGCATCAATATAGTGGCAATCTACATAATGGCATCCTGATACAACGACCATGGGTGCGCCTTTTCTGAAGGCATGTAGCACATATTTCTCGTGCACTCTGCCACTACACATGGTCCTAATAAGTCGCTGATTCGGCGGATACTGTAATCGGGCACCACCACATGTATCAGCACCAGCATAAGAACACCAATTGCATGCAAATACTATCACTTTTTCATGCGGGTCTTCTTCAAGGTGAGCATCAATCTGGCTCATGATCTGTTCATCGGTAAAGTGCTTCATTGAGAGTGCACCAAACCGACACTCTGCAGCACACGTACCACAACCTTTACATAGCGCTTCAACATAAGAGATCGATTTTTTCTTTGGGTCAACTACAAATGCATTGAATGGACATACCTTGGCACACATTCCGCAGTAACGACAGATATCAGGATTTAGTGTAGATGTAATAGCCTCAAGCTTGACCTTACCTGCAGAAAGCAATGTTTCACAACGAGCCGCTGCCGCACCTGCCTGGGTAACCGAATCTTTCACGTCCTTTGGTGCCTCAGCACAGCCAGCAAAGTATACACCAGTGGTAGGAGCATCGACTGGCTTTAGTTTGGGGTGAGCCTCCATATAAAATCCGTCTGGGGTCTTTGAAAGAGTAAGAAGTTTCTGCACTTCCGGCATATCCCATCTCGGTTTCACGCCTACTGATAGAACCATCATATCGAATTCATGCTCTTCTATCTTGTTTGAAGTCGTATCCTCAACCACTACCTTCAGATTACGCGTTACTGGATCCTCAATTATTTCACCTGGAAGTCCTCTAATATACTGGACTCCTGCCTCTTTACTGCGTTTAAACAGATCTTCGAAACCTTTTCCAAATGCCCTTATATCAATGTAGAACACCTTTGCCTGGATGTCAGGATAGTGATCTTTCAGTAGAAGTGTATCTTTAATAGTATTCATACAGCAGATGTTGCTACAGTATGTCTGGCCAATTCTTTCGCAACGGGAACCGACACATTGGATAAAACCTACGGTCTTTGGTCTTTTTCTATCAGTTGGTCTAATAAAATGCCCATTTGACGGCCCACCGGCTGACAGAAGACGCTCAAATTCCATACTTGTGATCACATTTTCGTATTTGGAAAATCCGTATTCATCTAATTCAGTAGGATCATAAACATCCATACCTGTGGCAACTATGACTGTGCCAACCTTGAATTCGAGAATTTCATCCTTTGCATCATAATCGATACATTTCTTGTCACACTTTTCGGCACACTTACCGCAGGCAATTGGATTTGTACCCAGACAGTTTTCCATATCGATCAGGTATGCCGAAGGCACAGCCTGAGGAAATGGTATATAAACAGCTTTCCTTGAAGATAACCCTTGCTGATATTCGTCAGGCACGAGTACCGGACAGACCTCAACGCATTCGTTACAGGCAGTGCATTCGTTCTCATCCACATAACGGGCTCTCTTAAGTACCTTAACACCGAAATTTCCAACATAGCCAGAGATAGATTCTACTCTGCTATAGGTCAGGAGTTTTATGTTGGGATGTCGACCGACATCCATCATCTTCGGACCAAGTATTCATATCGCACAGTCCATAGTTGGATAGGTTTTGTTGAGTTGTGCCATCAATCCACCGAGCGACGGTTCCTTTTCAACGAGATACACTTTATAACCTGCGTCTGCTAAATCAAGTGCTGACTGCATACCGGCAATACCACCACCAATCACCAAAGTCGCTTTTTCAACAGGTATCTCAGTCTCATCCTGAGGTACAAGATAACGTGATCTGCCAACATATGCCTTGATAATATCGAATGCCTTTTTTGTTGCTGCCTCACGGTTACCCATATGCACCCATGAACACTGTTCTCTTATATTTGCCATATCAACCAAATACGGATTCAATCCCACTGCTGATACACACTCTCTAAATGTTGGTTCATGCATGCGTGGAGAACATGATGCAATAACAACCCTATCGAGTTTTTCTTCTTCTATCGCCTTTTTTATCTCAACTTGTCCGGGTTCTGAACACATATATCGATTTTTTGCAGTATATACAACATTCGGTATCTTCTTTGCATCCTCGACCAATCTATCCACATCCACTGAACCAGCAATGTTGGTTCCGCACTCACAAACAAAAACCCCAATCCTCAAATCATCCTGCGGCATTTAAATCACCTCCTTTTTAACAAAAGTTATACGTCAATCGGCATAAGGTTACGATGTCCGTATCGTCATTCGTTCTTCGTCTTTTGCTGTTTTTTATCCAATAACGTTGCCCCTTAACGAAACGGGCTTCCTTGCCCATTAACGAGAAACAACTAACGATTATTTTGATCATACCTCCACACATCCCTTTATTTTTTCAAGAACTCTATCTGCCTTAACCCGATGCATATGAAGACCTACTTCTTCTGAACCGAGCCCCTGGGCAAGGCCAAGCAGTTGAAATATGTAAATTACGGGAATATTATAAGTCCTTCCTTTTTTGCGCGATAACATTATCTGTCCTATATCAAAAGAAGAAAAACACGTAGGACATATGAGTCCCATGCAATCAGCGCCACTTGCTTCGATTGATTTAAAAATTGCCTCTGTCATTTCCAATGGGAGTTCATCATCCATACATCCTTTTCCACAACATAGCAATTTCTCATCATGATTTAGTGGAGTGGCTCCGGTTGTTGAAACCAAATCATCAAGAACATTTGGGTAATCTGCATCATCAACATGCATTATCTGACTCGGCTTTAGAAGATGACATCCATAATGAATTCCCACCTTGATCCCATCCAGTGGTCTTTTTATTGATTTCTTTACGACATCTATTCCTATATCATCCCTGATCATGACTACCGCATGTTTCACCTTTATATTACCTTTATATTCTTTGTTTATTCTCTTCAGTCGTTGGTTAATCTCATCTCTAAGATGCGGGTCTTCATCAAGAATATACTGTGCTTCTTTCAGTGTCGAAATACAACCAGAACACATGGTGACAATATCAAGTCCTGTTTCCTCGGCAACTGCAAGATTACGGGCGCCAGTTCCATTTGTGGATATTTTAAGGGCATCATACAACCCCAGAAAGGTACAACTTTCATAACAACCTCATATTTGTTTGCTTAAGGCCTATGTTTGGGCACATTAGAAAACACAAAGCAATAATTCCTGGGTTATTAAAATGGGCATCAACGCAACAGGACATCAGGAAATGGTCACCAGAACACCAGGATATCAGTGAAAAATTGTGACCTGATTGTCTGATATTCTTAATACTCATTTTAAAATCTCTTCTAATTCTTTAATAGGTATCGGTCGTAACTCAGGCAAACCAAGTTGTTGTCTATTCCGTTTAACAGCTGAGCTGACAGTTACGCTCAACCCGGTTTTAGTAATATTTTCAGAAAGCTTTGCCAAGTTCGAAGGAGCGGTATTTTTTTCAACTGCCATATTCTTTAAAGCAATAATAACTTCAATAGGACGCACATCTTGAGGGCATCTTTCATAACATGAATAGCAATTTGTGCAAAGCCAGATTATTGAGTCACTGCCAATTAAATCCTCTTCTGCCCCCAAAAGCGCCTTTAACAGTATTTTACGCGGATTAAATTTCTTGCTAAACCGCGCTGCTGGACATACTGCCACACAAGCACTACATTGATAGCAGTAATTATGATGTTTACCACCAGGAACCTTATTTAGTTTCTCCCTGAAACGGAAGTCAACTTTTATCTTTTCTTTAGCCATAATTTAACCCTTCAATAATTATTCAACTGTAATCTAAAATTCACCAACATTTTCATTCTTCAAGCAGGTCCGCAACGAGAGTAGTAAGTTGAATCGTATCAATCTTTACTTCCTTACCTGCATTTTCATCCTTCATCGCGCAGTTAAAATGGATTTCACATTTCGGGCATGAAAGTACAAAAATATCTGCTGATGTTTCTTTTGCTTCTCTTAAGCGTGCAAGTTGAATGCTCTTAGAGTAGGTATTGCAATTCATCCAAGCGCTTACACCGCAGCAAATGGCTCGATGTCTACTCCTTTGCATTTCAACAAAGTTTAACTCAGGTATTGCGCTGAGCGCCTTCCTCGGTTCATCATATATGCCCAGATGCCTTCCCAATCTGCAGGCATCCTGAAAGGTCACTGTTTTATGAAAGCTTTTAAGTTTCAATTTCTTATCAGAAATAGCCTGACTTATCATCTCTGTAATATGTTGAACTTCAAAATCAAAATTAAAAAACTTTGGATAATCAACCTTAAATGTGCGATAACCTTCTGGGCACGAGAAAACTATCTTTTTTGCACCCGATTTCTTTATTTCATTAATATTATGCTCTGCCAATTTTTTGAAATTCTCCAAATCACCGCCCCACAATAAATCATGACCACAGCATCGTTCCTGTGAAAGTACTACTGGTGTTATACCCAAATGATTGAGAATTTTGATACTCGCTTTTGCCGCATCCAAAATATTTATGCCCATATCGCTAAAGAAAGCGTCAAAATACGGAAGACATCCAACAAAATAAAGAACCTCACCTGATTCAGCGATTTTTAAATTATCTTCAATCCAATCCATGCGTTTCTGTTTCAAATCTGGTGTGGTCATGATACGCATTAGAGACTGAGCAGCACCGCCATGCGAGCAAAATGCCTCTTCGCCAACTTTCTGTGCTTCTAAACGGATTGCAAGAGTAAGGTTTATATAATCAATACCCGCTGGACATCTTTCATCACATAATTTACAAGTGAGACAGGACCAGATATTCTTATCTTTTAACAAATCAACATTTCCGCTTCGGATAGATTTATGCAAGATAACCCTTGGAGAAAAACCTCGGTTAAAGCGTGAGACTGGACATGTACCTGTACATTTACCGCATTCTAGGCAGAGATAAGCTCTTGATTCCTTAATGGCTTTAGCAATAGACATGGGTTACCCCGTCAATCTAAGCTATCAGGTTATCAGGATAGCAGGTTTTTAGAATATCAGAAATGAATATCATATACTCTTCCTTAATATTCTCACAGACAGAAGATGATCTATGTTCAATCTGACTTTTAAACTGCATTAACTCATTCCCCTGATATGCTGATTTTCTGATAATCTGATTCTCTTTCATGTGCTCCTGACATCCTGTTCTTCTGATATTTTAATATCCTTTAAATTCTGTTTTTCAATCGGTGACGGTCCAAGTTTCCTAATCATCTCCGTGAATTCTGTTGCAACCCTGGCGAACTTTGATGATTCAGCTGATGATATCCAGTCCAGTTTTAGACGTTCTTTCTCAATCCCAAGCATCTCAGTAATACGTTCGGTTATTTTATGTACATCAGCCGCCCGTCGCGCACCAAACATGTAATGACAGTCTTCAAAATGACATGTCGCTACTAATACACCATCGGCACCCATCTCAAATGCCTTGAGTACAAAAGCAGGTGTGACTCTACCACCACACATCACACGAATAATTCTTATATTGGTTGGGTACTGAAGCCGTGATACACCTGCTCCATCTGCAGCTGGGTACGAACACCAGTTGCAGCAAAATGCCACAATCTTTGGCTCGAAGGGATCAATATTGTTGCCTGATTGTCCATTTGTTTGATTGTCCAATTGCTTCATTCTAAATCCAATAAATATTCAGTCAAATGGTAACGGCCAGGGCTACGAAGCCCGTTTCGTGCAAGGGCTACGGTTACGGCATTAAAAAAACGTTGCCTATCGGCTATTGACGATACGGGCATCTTTACCATCACCTAGTAACCAATTCACGTATTTTCATAAGACCTTTTAACCAAACATTGCTTCCAGCTGTGCCTCAATCTGTTCAGTCATGAAATGTTTCAAATCGATTGCACCTGTAGGACATGCTGCAACGCACGTACCACACCCTTTACACAATGCTTCATTCACTTGAGCAACAAACACGCCTTTTTCTTTTTCTACTAATTCGATCGCATGAAATTCACACACCTCTGCACATCTACCACAACCCCGGCAGTATTCCTCAATCACAGTCGATGTTATTGGTGCCAACGTAATTTTGTCATGACTAAGCAATGCAGCAACTTTTGAGGCAACAGCGGATGCTTGAGATACAGAATCGCCTATGTCCTGCGGGAACTGACAACAACCGCACAAGAATACCCCTTCCACAGTAGTCTCCACTGGTCCGAATTTTGAATGACGCTCCAAAAAGAATTTATCAGGTCCCCGTGGTACCTTGAAGAGTTCGGCAAGCTGCGCTGAATCCACCGCTGGAACCATACCCACTGACAATACAACATAATCAACCGCCATTGTTATCTCTGCATCCAAATCTTCGGAGACAATCGTAATCTCTTCTGCTTTATTTGTGCCGCTGATTTCTGGTTCACCTTCATAGGGGAGGAAAAGCACACCCAATTCTCTTGCCTTACGATACATTCTCTCAGCACCTTTTGAGTACACCCTCACGCCACGGTTGAAGATAGCAACATCAATACCCTTTTCCCTTAGATATATCGCCTCTTTGATTGCTGCCTGACAGCAGTAACGCGAACAGCCTGAATTACCTTCACCATCTCCTCTTGAACCCACACATTGAATAAACGCAACTGATTTGATATTCTTAATATCATCAGATAAAATCTTTTGCTCCAACTCCATATTAGATATAACATTAGGAAAACTTCTGAACCTGTATCGATCACCGGGGTCGTAAAGACTCGCCCCTGTAGCAAGGACAATTGCACCGGCAGTGAACTCGCTCTCTTTCCCTTTGACATTGACATGCACCTGAAAATTACCCACATAACCTGTCACATCAATAAGTTCGGCTGAATAAACAATCTCGCCGCCCCTTTTAACAAATTCATCAACCAGTTTATCAACGACTTCTTTTCCTCGCTTGAAACTGGGGTAGATACTAGACAAATTATGAACAAGACCACCAGCGATTTCATTTTTCTCAACAATTTTTACGTCAAAACCCCTGATGAGCAGATCAATACCACATCGCAAACCACTAATACCCCCGCCAATAATCGCCACCTGCCGGTTAACTGGTAGTTTTTTGACAAACAAAGGTTTCAGTTCTCTTACCCTTGCAACTGACATTCTTACTAACTCTTTTGCTTTTGCAGTTGCTTTTGCCGGTTCTTTTTGATGTACCCAGGAACATTGATTCCTGATATTTGCAATATCAAAAAGGTATGGATTGAGCCCAACCGCAGTCAGAGAATCTTGGAAACTTGGTTCATGGGTTTTGGGCGTACACGCAGCTACGACTACCCTGTTGAGTTTATGTTCTACGATCCGCTCCTGAATCTGACGTTGATCAGTTTCAGAACAAGCAAATATAAGATCTTCAACAAATACAACATCACGCAAACTTTTTGCATATTCCGCAACTGCCTTAACATCAACCACTCGTGAAATATTCGGTCCACAGTGGCACACAAAAACACCCACCCTGGGTGGTCCACTTACATCCACTTGTTCAATATCTAATTCTTTTATTTCAAGCTCATGTCCTTTGAGAAAATGTGAAGCTTTTACTGCGGCACCACTTGCCTCAGCGATTGAATCAGTAATGTCTTTTGGTCCAGTTGCACAACCACAGACCATAATGCCTTTACGTGTTGCTGCCAGCGGCTCAAGGGCTGGTTCTATATTGCTAAAAAATCCATCTTCATCAATTTCAATCCCAAGCACCTGGGATAACTCCTTGCACCCCTTCGAGGGGATCAATGCCGAAGAAAGACACACTGCATCAAAGATCATCTGATTGGACTGACCTTTTTCATCTTCGTAATGCATTATTAAATTATTGTTTTTATCTTCATACAGTTTTGATGGTTTGCCCTTAATGTACTTAACGCCCTTTTCTAACGACCGGTTATAAAATTCTTCAAATCCCTTCCCAAAGGCCCGGATGTCAATATAAAATACAACAATTTCTGCATCAGGATAATGTTCTTTAAGCACTAAGCTGTCTTTTATTGTATTCATACAACAGATACGACTGCAGTAGTGTATGTCACGGCGCATATTCCGTGAACCTACGCATTGAATAAATGCAAAACGAAGTGGTCCTTTTAACTCTTTTTTCAGATCGAGTTCTCCTCCAGTTGGGCCATCATCACTCAAGATGCGTTCTAATTCAAAAGAGGTATAGATGTTCTTAAAACGTTTGTATCCGTATTCACTCGCCTCTTTCGGATCAAGATAGTCTACACCAGTTGTTACCACAATAGAGCCAATGTCTAAATCAATTATTCTATCCATCATATCATGAACAATAGCCTTTGGTTCACAGGCCTTCACGCACTCAAGGCATTCAGCGCAACCAGCACAGCTTAGGCATCGATTCGCTTCTTTTTGTGCCTGTTCTTCTGTAAAACCAAGCATGACTTCATCAAAGCTCTTTTTTGCTTTCTCTAATTCAAGCAAGGGCATTTTTTCTCTCGGTTGAACATTAATGCCTTCGTGTATATCAATATCTCCATCTTTAACACGTTCATGTTTCTGTATTCTACCATCCTTAAGATCAACCCCTTGCAAGTATCGGCTAATCGATTCAGCTGCGCGCTTGCCTGCTGCAATAGCTTCAATAACCGTCGCAGGACCGCTCACTGCATCGCCACCAGCAAATATGCCTTGAACAGTAGTCTGGAGGGTATCTGGATCAACCTCAAAAGTGCCCCACCGTGTGATGCCGAATTTCTGCTCTCCCGCGTTGAGGAATGAAACATCAGCAACCTGACCAATTGCCAATATGACCATATCAAGATTGATTGTGAACTCAGAATTTTCAATGGGAATTGGCGTACGTCGTCCTGATGCATCAGGTTCACCCAATTTCATGCGGATACATTCCATTCCGACAACTTTACCGTCTCGGCCCAATATCTTGGTAGGATTGGTCAAATAATTTATCTTGACACCTTCTTTCTCAGCTTCTAGAATCTCTTCTTCATTTGCTGGCATCTCTTTTCTTGAACGGCGATAAACAATAAATGCCTCCTCAGCACCGAGACGCAATGCAGTCCGAACGGCATCAATTGCAGAATTCCCACCGCCGACCACGGCAACTTTTTTACCTACCGGCGTATTATGGTCATGAACTGCCTTTTTTAGGAATTCAACGCAGAGTTGCACGCCTTGCAGATTCTCTCCCTCAATACCCATCTTCTTTTCTTCTGTACATCCAAGTCCAAGAAACACTGCTTTGTACTCTTTTTGTAAATCAGTAATACTAAAATCCTTACCCAAGGATTTGCCAGTTTGGATTTCAACGCCCCAACTCTGTATATAGTCTAAGTCACGCTGCAACTCTTTTTCTGGCAAGCGGAAACGTGGTATTGCCCAATAGAGAAGTCCTCCAGGATGATCAGTTGCCTCAAACACACTAGTCCTATGTCCTTGTTTCGCAAGAAAATAAGCGCAGGAAAGTCCGGCTGGGCCGGCACCTACGATCGCCACTTTTTCTCCTGTTGGTTCTTCTTTTGGTGACTTTGCTTCTCCTTCTGATTCCTGGTCAGTAATAAAACGTTTGAGTTGGGCAATGGCCAACGGCTCATCAATCTCTTTACGCTTGCACTCTTTTTCGCAAGGGTGCGTACATACTCGACCGCACACTGCAGGGAATGGATTGTCTCGGCGCTCTAATTCCAACGCCTCTCGGTACTTCCCCTGGGAAATGAGTGCGATGTACCCCTGAGCATTTACGCCTGCTGGGCACGCATACCGACAAGGTGGCCAGCCTTTTTTGTCAATAAGAAATTTGTTCGGAACTGCCTGGGGATACTGTCGATATACAGCTTCACGTTCTGATAAGCGTAACTGAAATTCATCCGATAGCCTCACCGGACAAACCGAAGGGCACTCACCGCAGCCCGTACATTTGTCCCAGTCCACATAGGTGGCTTTTTGCTTTACCCTTACCTTGAAGTCAGGTGCTTCACCTGCTACCTCAACAACCTCACTATTCATCAGAAGTTCGATATTTGGATGTCGACCGACATCCATCAAGCGCGGGCCGAGGATTCAGGCAGTACAGTCCATTGAGGTGAAGATTTTGTGAATCTGCGAGGTTCTTCCACCCAGACTCGGCCCACGTTCCACAAGGTAAACCTTATAACCAAAATTGGCCAAATCCAAGGCAGCTTGAATTCCTGCAACTCCCCCACCTATGATAAGGGCTCCTTTTTGCATATTCTTCAATAGCTCCTATTTATTTAACTTTTTTGTGTGACTGTGTGTTTCTTAAGAAGTTCAAGTCCGTATTCATAGCCACGTTCCAAGGCTTTCATGTTAAGTTCTATAGCTTTTTCTGGCACTGATTTGGGTACTGCTTTGGTCATTGAATCATGACTTACAATTTTTGTGATCGCTGTAAAGAAACCAAGCATTACTACATTGGCCACGATCTTTCTCCCCAGCTCCTCGGCAAACCTTGTTGCTGGTATCGCGTATTCTTTGATATTCCCCCGTGAGGGGTTTGGTTTTACCAGATCAACATCATACAACAACAACCCTTTACTTTCATTCAACTCTGGTTCAAACTTATCATATGCTTCTTGAGACATAGCGACAAGCACATCTGATTTGGTCACGTATGGATAGAGTACCTTTGTCTCAGAAACCACGAGCTGTGAACTGCAAGCTCCGCCACGTGCTTCTGGACCAAATGATTGACTCATGGTTGCAAATTTACTATCATATATAGATGCTGCCATACCTGCTATTATACCTGATCGAACAATACCCTGCCCTCCATAGCCACCAAATCTTATCTCAGCCATCCTTGTCTCCTTGAGCCACTCCATAAAGAGTGAATTTATCACCAAGAACGTTACTTAGCTGGGTATTATAATTGTCAATAAATGTTGGTATATTTTTATCAGTGAATTTTCCTACGATAATCCTGTTTTCTGGTGTGATAGCGACATTACGTGGATTTTCACCATTTCGCACCTCAGAATTTTCGAAATAGAATTTCACCACGTCATCAACAATGCAATTTATGCTGGTGTAGTAATCAGGCCCTGGCGATAACACCTCAATCACTGCAAGACCATGTTTCTTTAAACCCTCTGAAATGGATTCTGTCAATTCCTCAATATGGAGCACAGTCCATCGTGCTGTGTAAACGGCACCACATGAATTCCCTAAGTGGGGAATATTAAATGGTTCTTCAAATGTTGAATAAGGGGAGAAGTTCACAACCGTGTGTGGAGTGGATTTCCCTGAAATCTTTTTGTACACAAAGTTGTTAATGCATATCACCAGAAGTTCCATATTTCTTCTGCCGCCGTGTACAAAATGATTGCCACCAAGAGTCATAAGGTCACCCACAACTGGCACAATTTTCAAAGTAGGATTTGCCAACTTTAATCCAGTACCAAAGGCGATGGCACGACCGCGTGTAGTATGAAAATAATCCACACCCAATCGCTTTATCACATCAGGCTCGAACAGGATGTCAGAGGGTAAACAAACCTGTGACGGCTTCATGCCTGCTTTCTCCATACCTTTGGCGAGCGCTGTAATTAATGGATTCATTCCTTTAATTTTAGGCCTCCTTCAAAAACAGCTTTCTCCAGCGTTGTCTTAAACTCCATTACGCCTTCAAATTTTTGTTGTTCCTTTGCAGCAAAAACAATTGCATCGCAGATATCTTGGGGATTGTGTACCCCAGCTCCACCATGTGGTACGAGCGTCACATTTGCCGCACCGTGAGCACATCGATCCACATCATAGGCAATCTGTCCGTAGTTGATCTCAGGAACGATGAACGCCTTGACCTGTTTGGCAAGTTTGGCAATCTTTTCGTCAGGGAATGGCCACACAGTTACAAGACGTAAATTACCAACCTTGATACCTTTTTCACGGGCGAGCTCGATACCTCGAACCGCAACGCGTGAGGAGATTCCATAGGAGACAACAATTACCTCGGCATCACCAATATTTTCTTCGCGTAATTCAATAATTTTATCCTTATTTTTTCTGATTTTATCGACGAAACGTCTTATGTATTTCAATTTGAACTCATTATCTTTAATCGGATATCCCTTTTCATCATGAAGGCGACCAGAAATGTAGAGGTTATATCCATTGCCTGCCCTTACCATTTTTGGTACAAGATCTTCGTCTGGTTTGAACGGCATATATTCGTTGGCTGGACCATTGTAGAACCGCCGTGGTTCTAGTTCGATCTCCTCTGCCTTAGGAATGACTACTTTTTCTGTCATGTGACCGACACATTCATCAGACATAATCATCACTGGACAACGAAAACGTTCGGCGAGATTAAATGCCTTAATTGTATAATCAAACATCTCCTGCGGCGAATCAGGGGCAAGTGCGATTATTTCATAATCACCATGTGATCCCCAGCGGGATTGCATGATATCTGCCTGCCCGGTTTTCGTTGGTACACCAGTAGATGGTCCGCCTCGCTGGATATTCAACAATACCATTGGCGTCTCGAGCATCGCAGCAAATCCGAAGGTTTCCATCATTAATGAGTAACCAGGCCCAGATGTGATGGTCATTGATTTTACACCAGCCCATGCTGCGCCAACGACTGCGGTTACTGATGCAAGTTCATCTTCCATTTGTATAAACATTGCATTACCTTTAGGCGCAACTCGTGCAAATGCCTCGGCAGCTTCGGTTGAAGGGGTAATCGGATATCCAGCAATGAATTTGCATCCAGCTGCGAGTGCACCATATCCGGCTGAAACATCCCCATCGATGTAATATACACCGGTCAACACGTCCTTAGAATTGGCCTTCACCTTGTTAGACCTCCTTCTAACCATCTCTTCATATGACATCGGATCATACTGGATTTTGGATATTTTATCTCTGCACCACTTCTATAAAATCTACCCGGGTTCACTCTCAGTTTTTTTCACCTCGGACAGCCATTTATTGTATCGTTCCATATAAGTTGGTCTTTCTCGGTCTACGAATTTTCCACAGATTATTTTTGACTGAAATCCAATATCAAGATTCTTAGTATCCTCGCCATGTCTGATTTCAGCATTGTCGTGGTAGAATTTCATCATATCCAAACCATCACCCAATCGGTTGATTCGGGAATAATATTGAGCACACGGCGAAATTACCTCTATCACCGAAAAACCTCTCTTACCGAGCGATTCTACAAATGCATTGGTGAGTCGCCGAATGTGAAGTGTGGTCCATCGCGCCACATATACTGCACCAGATGAATCAGCAAGGTACGGTATGTTAAATGGCGGCTCCACACATCCAAATGGGCTTGTTGTCGCATACGCCGTGAGTGGCGTTGTCGGTGCAACCTGTCCACCAGTCATCGCATATATGAAGTTATTTACACAGATAACAAGTAGATCGATATTCCGACGAGCAGCGTGAATAAAATGGTTACCACCGATTGCAATAAGGTCGCCATCGCCTGAGAATACCACGACCTTTAATTCGGGATTAGCTACCTTTATACCGGTGGCGAATGCAATAGCACGACCGTGTGTCGTATGGAATGAATCTAATTTAACATATCCCGCTACTCTCCCTGTACATCCGATACCTGACACAATTGCAACTTTGTTCAAATCGAGATTGGCTTTTTCGAGGGCTGCAGCGAATGCGGTAACGGCCAGGCCAATTCCACACCCTGGACACCATATATGGGGTATTCTGTCCATGCGGAGCACGTTCTCCATAGGATGCACAAAATGATTTTTGATCTGAGCAGATGTTTCCATACTATGCTCCTTTATATTCGACAACACCATTCGTAGCGACCGTGTCCTTTGCCATCTGTTTGATCGCGCCGAGTATATGAGTTGGTGACTCTGGATCTTCATCGCCATGAATTACGAAACATACGTTAGCGTTTCCGTAACTGCAGCGTTCAACCTCAAGCACGATTTGACCTAAATTCATCTCTGGCACAACGAATGCCTTCACTTTCTTTGCCAAGGCAGCTACATGCTTCTCAGGAAATGGCCACACGGTAACGAGCTTAAGAATGCCAGCTTTGATACCTGCTTCCCTTGCTTGGGTTACTGCACGGTGCGCGGCACGCGCTGATATTCCGTAAGCAATAACCACCACCTCAGCATCATCAATTTGGAATTCTTCAAATTCAATGATCTTGTCGACGAACTTACGAATCTTCCACACAAGCGGATGAACATTGCATTCCTGACATTCTTCGTTCATAATCGGATATCCGCGATCATCATGGGTCAGACCAGTGACGTGAAACCTATGCCCCTGTCCAATATCAACCATTTGGGGAACACAATCATCATCTCGTTTAAAGGGAAGGTATTGACCAACCGCACCGTCGTAATACCGACGCGGCTCAAGTTCAATGGCATCAGCCGAAGGTATAATTACTTCTTCCTTGAGACGGGCAAGATAGGCATCAGACAGAAGTATTGTTGGAACTCGATAGTGTTCAGAATAATTGAAAGCCTTGATCGTGTAATCGAAAACCTCCTGCGGTGAACTGGGCGCAAGCACAATGATTTCATAATCTCCATGTGAACCCCAACGCGCCTGCATCACATCACCATGAGAAGGCCACGAAGGCAAACCAAGCCCTGGACCAACGCTCTGCACATTAACGATGACACAAGGTGTTTCCAGCATGACACCTAAACCCAAATGTTCCATCATCAAGGACAACCCTGAACCCGAAGTCACGGTCATAGATCTTTTCCCGGTCCATGAAGCACCGAGCACTGCCGCTAAGGTTGATATTTCATCCTCCATCTGTATAAAGGTTGCGCCAACCTCGGGTGCTCTCTTTAGAAAATATTGAGATATTTCAAGTGCAGGCACAATCGGATAGAGCCCTAGAAATCGACATCCAGCAGCAAAAGCACCCTCGGCGCACGCCTCATTACCAGTAAATTGGTGCGTACCAGTTAATACACCCTTAGGATCTGCCTTCACCCCTTATCTCCTTTCAAAAACTTTGCTGAATAGCATCTGTCCATATCGCAGTTTGAATATTTTTTCTCTATGCCATCATCAAGACCATGTTTAACCGTGTTCACTTTTCTCCTTTCTCTGCTGATACACCAACATGCTGCTCATCTTTTGCTGGTGTCACAAAGATGGCAAACTCAGGACATAGCATTTCACAGAGATGACACTCGACACAATCATCAGGTTTCTTGACATAAGGTGGGTGATACCCCTTTGTATTGAATTCCTCCGACATTTCCAAGACATCTTTGGGACAGTATTCAACGCAAAATGTACAACCTTTACACCGATCCTTAAATATATGAATCTCTCCATGCGCAATTTTAATTTTATCTATATCTAAAGGTTTACGCCAAAATTTCATTGATACTCCTTGATTTGTTATAAAATTGAAAAATTTCCCAACGTAAGTCTAGATTTTGAATTTAATGCCCCCACTCCGAATTTATTATAGCAAAAAAAAGAGGAATGTCAAGAGTCACTTTGCTTCTGCTGCTCCTCTGCATGATGCTTAATAATCCGTGCTTGAGCAATATAAATAACATCTTCGCAGATGTTGGTGGATAAATCTGCAATCCGTTCGAGATTTTTTGCAACCAACAGAAACGGAATTGCCGACCCAATTTTTTCTGGTTCTTCAAGCATATGGGTGAGTAAAATCCTTATAGTCTCGTCCCTCATTTCATCAACCACATTATCCCTTTCACACACGTGCTGCGCACTCTCAGCATCATTATTCATGAAACTTTCAACACTATCTTTAAGCATTTCTTTAACTTCACGCGCCATTGCCCAAATATTGGTTACTGACTTGATGCGTGGTTGCTCAATCAAATACGATACTTGGTTAGCCATATTAACAGCGTGGTCGCCCATTCGCTCTAGGTCATTATTCATCTTTATGACACCGATCAAGAACCTTAAATCAGTACCGACTGGTTGATGTCGGGCAATAAGTTCTATACATAAATCTTCGATCGCCATCTCAAATTTGTCTATTTGATGATCGATTTCCCTGACCTCTGAAGCCATTTCCAAATTTTTCTTCTTGATCGCATTCAACGATTTTGTAATAGATTCTTCAACCAATGACGCCATTTCTAAAAGTTTTTTTTTGACATTCTGCAGTTCTTCATCAAAATGACGATCCAAAATACCCTCCTTTTAATACAAACATGTAATTAGATTTGCCAAGCACGTGAGAAAATAGTATGAAAAGAGAATTAAAGCAGTACATAATGTAGTAATTATAATCAGAAATCGACATCAGTCAACCGTCTTAGAGGCATAAATAGTAGGTTTATTTACTACAGCAATTGAAAAAAGCTAAAGGAATAACTTATCTGAACGCCATTGACACTTCAGGTCTCGTGATTATTATAGTTAATTATGACTGACGGTATTAAGGTGAAAGGTGCACGTATTCATAATTTGAAGGACATCGATGTTACGATACCCAGGAACAAATTTGTGGTGATTACGGGCATCTCAGGTTCTGGCAAATCTTCTTTAGCATTTGATACATTGTATGCTGAAGGACAGCGCCGCTATGTTGAATCGCTTTCTGCTTACGCACGACAGTTCTTAGGAATGATGGATAAACCTGATGTCGATGAGATAAACGGATTGTCTCCAGCAATTGCGATTCAACAACGCACTGCTGCAAAAAATCCACGTTCGACTGTTGGCACAGTCACTGAAATCTATGATTATTTAAGAGTTCTTTTTGCAAGAATAGGTATACCACACTGTTATAAATGTGGAAGAAAAATTCAGTCGCAAACAACTGATCAGATAGTTGATGCAATATTGGAAATACCAAAAGGTTCAAAAGTTGAAATCCTTGCGCCTGTAATAAGAGGACGCAAAGGCGAATACAAAGATTTCTTGATGCGTTTAAAACGCCGGGGATATGTGCGAGCGCGCGTTGATGGAATACTATATGAAATAGAAAAAATCCCGATTCTCGAACGTTACAAAAAACATACAATAGAAATTGTCATTGATCGCGTAGTTATAAAGGAAGGCATGCGCAAACGACTCGCCGATTCAGTTGAGATTGGATTAAAAGAAGCCAATGGAATATTGATCGCCTTAATTAATGGCAAAGATTCAGTCACATTCAGCCAAAAGCTCGCGTGCGTGCATTGTGGCATTAGTTACCCAGAAATTTCACCTCGCATGTTCAGTTTTAATTCACCATATGGTGCTTGCCAGATGTGTGACGGTTTGGGTACGAAAATGGAAATAGATCCAAAAAGAGTGATTCCAAATCCTAAATTGACGCTCAACGAAGGAGCAATTGCACATTACGGGATGCATAGCAACTGGCGCAGATCAAAACTGCGAGCGTTATCAGCAGTAATGAAATTCAGTCTGGATACTCCCTTTGATAGACTGCCAACAAAAGTAAGAAAAACAGTGCTTTACGGTGATGACATACCAATCACTATTGAATATGTCCGTAGCGATGGTACTGGCAGGGGCGAGTTTGATGATTACTTCGAGGGTGTTGTACCTGAGCTCATGAGACGCTATCGCGAAACCACATCTCAGGCAATTCGCCAATGGATCGAAGATTTCATGATAATAACGCAGTGCCCAACCTGCAATGGTACGCGCTTGCGATCCGAGAGCCTCGCCATAAAAATCGGTAGCAAGAGTATCGCACAGGTAACTGAACTATCAATAAGGCAAGCGCTAGAATATTTTGATGACCTGAAATTATCAAAAACCGAACAGAAAGTCGCTGGTGAGATGATAAAAGAAATTAAAAGGAGATTAAATTTTTTAGTTGCAGTTGGGCTTGATTACTTGACGCTGGACCGAACCACGGAAACACTAGCAGGTGGTGAAGAACAACGTGTGAGATTGGCAACTCAAATCGGTTCGGGACTGGTTGGTGTACTTTATATTCTCGATGAACCATCTATTGGATTACATCAAAGAGATAATAAAAGGCTATTAAATACACTTAAGGCGTTACGTGATTTAGGTAATACAGTATTGGTAGTAGAACACGATGCCGAAACAATTCTGAGTGCTGATCACATTATTGACCTCGGACCTGGTGCTGGTGAAGATGGTGGATATCTAGTTGCTACTGGAACACCCGAAAAGATTGCAAGAAGTAAAAATTCTATAACTGGTCAATATTTAGTGGGGAGAAAAAAAATTAATGTCCCAAAGGAAAGAAGAAAAAAGCAACAACGTAAACTTATCATTACTGGCGCTAAAGCGAATAATTTGAAATCAGTTGATGTAGAAATCCCTCTGGGATTGTTTGTTGTAATCACCGGTGTTTCAGGTTCTGGTAAATCCACGCTTATTGTTGATACACTTTTTCGCGCGCTTGCTCAGGAGTATTATCACTCTAAATATCCACCGGGTAAATTCAAAGAAATTTTCGGTCTGGAATATATCGATAAAGTAATAAATATTGACCAATCTCCAATTGGGAGAACCCCCCGTTCAAACCCCGCAACCTACACAAGCGCTTGGACCCCTATAAGAGAACTATTCGCCCAGTTGCCCGAATCAAAAATGCGTGGCTACAGACCAGGCAGATTTTCGTTCAATGTCCCTGGAGGGAGATGTGAACAATGTGAAGGTGATGGAGTCCTGCGCATCGAAATGCACTTTCTACCTGACGTTTATATAACATGTGACGCATGTCATGGCAGAAGATTCAATCGTGAAACACTTGATATAAGATATAAAGGCAAAAATATTAGCGATATATTAAAAATGTCTGTCAGTGAGGCACTTGATTTTTTCCAAAATATACCAAAAATAAAAAGGAAATTAAAACTTCTTTATGACGTCGGTTTGGGCTACGTTAAATTGGGACAATCTGCCACAACATTATCTGGTGGTGAGGCCCAACGCATTAAATTATCAAAAGAGTTGAGCAAAATAGCCACGGGAAAAACATTGTACATATTGGACGAACCCACCACAGGGCTACATTTCGAAGACGTGAAATTATTATTGAATGTTCTAAACCGCTTGGTTGACAAAGGAAACACAGTAATCGTCATCGAGCACAACTTAGAAGTAATAAAGTGTGCTGACTGGATTATTGACCTTGGACCTGAAGGAGGAGATGAAGGGGGGGAAGTAGTATGTGCAGGGAGTCCAGAAGATGTAATAAAAGTGCGAAAATCATACACTGGCCAATTCCTAAGAGCTGTATTAAATACGGGAAAATAGAATTCTTTCCGAACAAATCTTTATTATGCAAAAGAAGTGTATGCAAATGATATATTTATCCAGGGAGAAAATATAGAATAATTCCTCTTCTTTGATCTATGCAGTTACTGCAGTTGTTGCGCAGTAATTCACTGCACAATTATTGTATAGCAAAATACAAATTTTATGCAATTGTAATTCTTTCCTTCCGAAATTACGGCATAAATTCTGGTACATGTTTTGCATTATAAGAAAAATAATGGTGCACTGTGCACTTTATGAAAATTTTATTAACCTTGCCTCATGCGTATGAGGTTATTATGAGATTGACACAAGAAAAGAAATCTCTTGCTCGGGATACTTTGGCCCCGTACCTTAAAAAGTAGCGGGCCAAAGCCTCGAGGAAACTTGTTAGGAGGTAATATGCAATGCATATTGATTATTTTCATGTTCTCCCAGGTGTCATATGTGGCGGCAGGTGCGGTATATAACTCGGTGCGGGTCATTCCCAGAGAGCAAGAAGAAGAAACCCTAATTCGGGGGAAAACTGTATTTGGATTATACGGCGGCCCTGTCGTGAAGTTCACCGAATTAGACAATGATTTTGCAGTGCTTGTTGGAGGACGTGGCGGTTTGATTATCAACCACACACTCGTTATAGGTTGTGGAGGCTACAATCTGGCAAATCATATAGATGTAATGACACCAGAACATCATCTTTTAGATTTGGGTTATGGCGGGATATTCTTTGAGTATATTATGGGATCACGAAAACTCTTTCATCTTTCCATTCATTCACTGATCGGTGGCGGAGGTTTATGCTACAGAGAGTACTACTATGAACCTTGGTATGATGATATGTTCTTTGTTGCTGAACCCGGTGCGGATTTAATGTTGAATATCTCAAGACATTTTCGAATGGGCCTTGGAGGTTCTTATCGTTTCATCTATGGCATCGACCTCGCTGGACTAAGTGACGCTGCTGTCAGCGCCCCTTCTGCCTCATTAACGCTAAAGTTCGGCTTCTTCTAAAAACAATTAAAGTTTACACTTTATGCACGGCATAAAGTGTAAACTTTGTTTTATACCGTGAAATTCATTTTCTTGTGAAAGGTGAGCAAGCTGCCTAAGTAGTTTTCCTGACAGTTCCATGCTGTTTTTCTATCCTCTATCTACAATGAAATATAGCTAAGTAGTTCAACACTAAAGCTATTTATATTAATAGGATCATGTCTCACATATGGCTGAATATGCAATCGCTCTATCGCGGTTCTAACACCAAATGAGAAAAAATCTGTCAGAGGCTGAGCTGCAAACGCGTATAATTTTACGCCAAAGCCAACATTAGAATACTTATCGTAAAAATCCATTCCATATTGAGAAAAAGCAACAATCAACTGAACTCCTGTCTTAAATCCCCTTTTTTGTTTTCCAATATTATAGTCAAAACCTAGTCCGAGAGCGACTAGTTCATAATCTTGTATGCACAATAATGGTCCATAAAGACTACCGTAGCATGCAATTCTTGACAAACTACCGACCATAGAAATTCTGTCTATTATCTCTGTACTAAGCTGTAATGCTGGGTATAATACAGGATAATGATTAGTTAATTCAAAAGGATCGATTGCATAAGGATATGATTGTATACCTACACCTATACTTAAATTTAGGAAGTCATTCCGTTGACCAAGTGCCATTGCAGACATTAGAAGTAAAAAAATACAGCAGTTTTTTTTAGCGCTTGATAGCATTTATAATATCTTTCAGAATTGTGGCTGCGATATTTGTTCTTCCTGAAGAGCTACCAATGATTGTAAGATCCCCCATATATTTTGTTTTAAAGGTTATACCCTTACCTGAACCACGAACATCAAACAATGGATCTTCTTTATCAAGCATTTCAGGTGCTACTGATATTTTTTGCCTATTGTCCTCGATTGAAAGGTTACCTATCAACCTCATCGCTTTGCCTTTTTTGACAACAGATTCAATATTCTCTCGTCTTAAATTCATTATGCCAGTACAAGGAACCTCTTTTGGAGAAATACTTCTTCCAGTGATAAGCAGACCAAGAATTATCATCTTAAAACAAGTATCAGTTCCCTCTAAGTCGAATCGATAGTCTGGTTCGGCAATTCCTATTTCTACGGCTTTTTTCACCGCTTCATAAATGTTTAAACCACCAAACATCATGCGGTCCAAGACATAATTACATGTACCATTGAGAATGCCCCTCACACTTGAAATACCACTTTCTATCAATTCATTAATCACGATTCCTGAACTCGGTAAAGAACCAGCTGCCGTACCACTAATACCGATTCGCGCATTGTAGGTCTTAGCTATCTTAAGTAAGTTTTCACCTTTATAAACAAGCGGTGCTTTATTAACACAAACCACAGTTATTTTCCTCTTCAATGCCTTAACGAGTAACGGATAAGTTAACCCTTCATCAACCTTAGAAGAAGGCATTCCATCAATAAGGATGTCTATTTTCTTGCTTTTAATAATATTAGCAAATCTATTTAAGGGATTCCTGATTTCCCTACCAATAGAAGATGATTTCTCTTTTCTTTGAATCAAATCAAGTATATTAAGATTGATCTTATGGATGAAACTTCGTGAATCACAAACCGCAACAAATTTCAACTTAAAACCATAGCACTGAGCAATTTTCTCTTTAATGGATAAATAATGATTCACAAATGCTCTGTTCACATTGCCAAAGCCCACAAGCCCTACATTATATATTTTCACCTAAAACCTCCATCATTTCGTTTCAGTGCTTCACATTCTTCAGTTTTGCTACGTATTATAACCCTCTATATATTGGTGTCAACCTTATAGGAAGTCCGAACCAACGATATACAAAACCACGATGTTATCTAATTAATCTTGACTTTCCAATATTTTTTCATAAAATAAAATTATGAGAATTGTCACGAGCGAGGAAATGAAAAAAATTGACAAATGGTCAATGAGAACATTCGGAATACCTGGAAATATCCTCATGGAAAATGCAGGGAGGGGCTGTGTTAATGTCCTTGAAGAATACTACAACCTCGAACATTTAAAAGTCTTGATAATATGTGGGAAAGGAAATAATGGTGGTGATGGTTTCGTCATCGCCAGACACCTGCAAAACAGAGGATCCTTTGTGAAAATTATTCTTGCAGGGAAGGGTAGAGAATTAAAAGGTGACGCACTCCTCAACTACAAGCTCGCAAAAAAGGCTCAAATTGAAATCTATGAGACAGTAGATATAAAAAAAGCAAAAACTATACATAATATATTTAATCCGACGGTGATTGTTGATGCTCTCTTTGGAACAGGATTTAAAGGCGCACCAAGAGGTATATATCAAAAGTTGATAAGGATGATCAATGACACAGATAGTTTTATCTTTTCTATTGATATCCCTTCTGGTGTAAGCGGTGATGATGGTCAGTTTGATAACACCTGCGTGATTGCAGACGCAACCGCGACGATGTGCCTTCCCAAACGAGGGAATTACCTATATCCTGGAAGAGAATTCTGTGGTGACTTGTATGTCATTGATATTGGTGTCCCCTACAATCTAATAAACAAAGGTTTTCCGCAAATAATTGAGTTCGATGAAATAAACAGATATATCCCTCTCAGGCCACCAGATGGCAACAAGGGAACTTTTGGAAATATTCTGATCATTGCGGGGTCACGTGGCTTCACTGGGGCCGCCGCAATGGCGGCAATGTCTGCTTTGAAAGTTGGTGCAGGGCTTGTACGCTTGGCAGCTCCGATGGGCGTTATGGATGTCCTGGAATCAACATCATTGGAAGTTGTAAAAGTCTCATTACCACAAACCGACAAAGAAACGATCGGCTTAGCGGCCGTAGATACACTGTTACCTCATCTGGAGAAGAGTGATGTTATCGTAATTGGTCCGGGCATAACCACCCACAAGGAAACGGCAAAGTTTCTATTCAAGCTTCTACCGCACATTTCCAGCCCCGTCGTCATCGATGCAGATGCGATAAATATAATAGCACAAGATAAAAAGTCGCTAAGGAAGATCCGCGCACCATTCATTCTTACTCCGCACCCAGGTGAGTTTTCACGCTTAATCAAAAAAAATCCACAAGAAATCAATCTAAGGCGCATTGACTTAGCGCCCAAATGGGCAAAGGAATTAGACGGAGTCCTTATACTAAAAGGAGCGCCAACCGTGATTGCTTCACCCGAAGGTGAAATATATATAAATCCTACTGGGAATTCAGGTCTTGCCTCAGCTGGTTCAGGTGATGTTTTGGTGGGAATGGTAAGTGGTCTTCTTGCACAGAATAGGTCGTTGATAGAAGCTTCTGTGCTTGGTGTCTTTCTACACGGTTTATGTGCTGAACTGGCAGTGGAGGAAAGTAATGAATATTCACTAACTGCTGGTGATTTAATCAATTCCATTCCTCAGTCAATTAACTATATAATAAGGAGAGAATTTGTAGAAGATAAAGGTGATGATTAATCTGTCCTTTTGCTGTTTACTGCTATTTGTAAATATAACCCCTCAGAATATTTTGGGAGATCGCTATAGTATAACACCGCCTCTTGGTGAAGTAAAATCTATAACTACCTCACCGCTTTATGTTTTTGCAGTTAGCGACAATCACCTTATTTTCTTTGACAAACAACCCTTAGCAATCAAGAAAACAATTCATTTTGACCATGATATAGAATTAATAGGATATGACCAGCAATACGATGACCTCTGGATTCTAGGCGCATCAAGTATCATACGGCTAACCATTGCCGCCTATACCATACGTGAATATCCATTTATAGGCGAAATAAATAGATTTGGTATAGGTCACGATTATATATATCTTGATGGAATAAAGGATTATTCATTAAACAAAAAAACAGGTGCAATTGAAAGAATACATTCATTCCCAGGAGATGCAAAATGGTATAAGAAAACAACTGAATCTGATATTAGAAACTATACATTCCTCACACCGTATTTTTATTATGATCAACCCGAGGAATCACAAGCGCCACTCTATGAATTTCCAATAACTGCTCTCTATGATGATGGTATGTATCTCTATGTCGGCACATATAAATACGGCATCCTGAGATACAACAAGGTTTCGTGGCTAAAAGAAAGGATTGTTTACGGCCCTCTCGACCTGGAATTGAAAAAAGTCAGAAAATTTGACAACCGAATATATTTTGTTTCATCACTTGGTCTCTCTTATTATCAAATTGGTGTTGGCGATTGGCATTATCAGAGATTCAATGACCAAATTGGTGATATACTCTTTTTAGAAAATAATTTCATTGTCAGCTTTGAGAATCGAATATCTCGAGTGAACGGAAATATAACTTTGACACTAAGAACTCTGGATACAGACATCCTGTGTCTAAGTTCAGATAACACATATATATATGTAGGAACGAATTCTGGTTTATTAAAGATTTATAAAAATACAACTGAACCAATACCATTTGGCCCTGATCGATATCCCGTAAACACTGTTTATTCTACGGAAGACAATGTGTTTGTAGGTGGTGAGTTTGCCTTTTATCAGTACAACAAAGAAAAAGAATTCTGGGTCAAGGTTTTGCCTTTTGGAGTGAAAGATATTGTCGAAATTAATGATAATCTCTATCTTCTTGGTGTGAACAATCAAATTATTAGATATAGTAAAGGCGACCAAGATTTACTCGGTAGTGATACAAACTGGATTCTCTTACCTTATTTCAACATCTATGATATCGACACTGATCATGAAGTACTATATTGTGCATCTTATGCGGGCATCTATTATTATGAACCCGAAACCGAATTATACAAAGTAGTTTATAATCTGCCACGAGTTAAATACAAATATGTATTCTTAGCTGATACTAATATTATAGCAGTCACGGACAAAAATATCTACTCATTGCCAACGGCATTTCGAGATTAGGCATTTATATCTAAACATAAAACATTATTATTCAATACCACGGTATGACTGAAAAAAAAGCAAGTTTTATTGAACATCTTGAAGAATTAAGAAAAAGAATTCTCTATTCTATCGCATGTGTAGGTGCTATATCTGTTGTCGGTTTTTTCTTCGCCCCAAAAGTATTATTCGTCATCATAGAAAAATCGGGCATTGAAACCGCATATTTCTTCTCTCCCATTGAAGCGTTTACTGCGCAGATTAAAACAGGACTTTTTTTGGGAATTCTCGCTTCCTTTCCTTTTATATTATATCAAACATGGGCATTCATCGGACCTGGATTAACAGGAAAGGAGAAAAAAATATCTATTTCATATCTCTCTTTTGGATTAATGCTTTTTATTGTCGGAATTCTGTTTGGTTATTTCATACTAATTCCCTTCGGACTCAAATTCCTGTTATCTTTTGGTACTGAATATCTGCAGCCGCTTATGAATATAAGCAAATATCTGAATTTTATTTTCTGGTGTCTTCTGGGAAGCGGCTTTCTATTTCAATTACCGTTGCTTCTTTTCTTCCTGATTAAATTAGGAATTGTTGATATAGAAACGATCACCAAACATAGAGCAGAGGCAATTGTGGCAATTCTCATATTGTGCGCCATCATTACTCCAACGGGTGATTTTTTTACTCTATTATTGATATCTGTACCTCTATTATTGTTGTTTGAAGCAAGCATTATTGCAGCGCGGGTTTCCCGGAAAACTCGTATTTCACGTTAAACCCTAATACAATACTTCTGCGTCTTATTAATCAAGAGGAGGTAAAAATGAAATACGCTAAAATCTCGATGCTTTTTCTGCTGATTACTATCTCAGTAATCAGTTGTGCTAAACAAAGCGATGAAGATACCATTCAGGCACTTCTTGAATCATCTTGGTTTATTGGTGACGGCGCCATACGAAGTGCTGATGATAGCACGGCTGTACCACAAAGTCCTCTGTCTCCAAATGAACCCCATGTGCTTACTGATACAATAGGCTATGTACGATGGGTGCGATGGATCGAACGTCCAGTAACACGCGAATTTCATATAATCGTTCAAGGTGATAGTGCAGATGTCACAATAACAGCATACTTCCATGGTGAGCCACCTGGTTATGGTTTGTTTGTCAACAATGATACATTCGGTCCTATCTATCAACGTGCTATAACTGATAGCGTTATTAGAAGGGTAAAACTCTACAGAAGTGATCGCTGGCGTCTTGCCAGCCTCACGGTTGCCGATATTCATACGGTCGGCACTGAACATCCTGTCACAATTAATGAAATCAGAGCAAGGGTCGAAAGCCGTAACTATGAATTTGTCGTGAACAGCCCTGATACCTATTTTGAGAAGGATGAATTACCAATATTTCATCCTTCTGATACAGTGGAGGTCACTGTTACATGTAGTGCTGAAAACGATTCAACATGGGCATTCCTGCATCATGGTACTGGACACAGACCAAGGCTCGGACGCCATATTCGACAACCATTCTATCGGGAAAGCACGATTACATTCACTCGAACATGGATCATTGCGGATGATTCAATCGTAGTGACACCCACTGTCAGACATTCGGCCACAGATATCCTGGGCTGGACAACCCTATTTGGTGACTCCACTGCCACCTACTATGCCCGGGCATGGTGCTTACCATATATTGTGTTATCTCCTGGACAGGAATTACCAGAAGACGAAGAGGAATAGCAATTAAGGTATCAGGGTATCAGGAAGATCAATCTCCCTGATACCCTGATATTCTGTTCAAATTCATCATTCTCCCTTGACTTTCTCAATTTTTATTGTATAATTTTTTTTATTTGTCAGTATACAAATAGTTGGGGCCGTAGTTCAGTTGGGAGAGCGCTTGACTGGCAGTCAAGAGGTCACGGGTTCGAATCCCGTCGGCTCCATGTTATTTTGAAAGAAATGGAGGAATGATGAAGAGACTATTCAAGCTTGACTGTTTTATTATTATATTAACAGGTATTCTTATTCTGGGTTGTGCTCCAAGCCAGACAACAAAACAGACGGGCACACCTGGCACTGGTACAGATAATCAATTGGAGGCTGAGAAACATTATTCATTTGGCCTGGAATACTATAAGCAGAGAAACTTCGACGAAGCGATCAAAAATTTTAAAAAGGCGATAGAGTTATGCAGTAAATACTACGAAGCGCATATAAGTCTTGCCAAAGCCTATCTGGGCAAACGCGATATCGTCGCTGCAGAATCCACCTATTATATGGCAAAGAAAATCGAACCATTTAATGCAAGAGCATTTGAAGGCTTAGGTGCTTTATATTCTGATTTGAGAAGATACGGAGAGGCAATATCTGAATATGAAAGTGGCCTAATGATAGATTCGACAAATGTCAACCTACTCAATGGATTAGGTTACATCTACACTAAAACGAAAGAGTATAATAAGGCATTATCAAACTATGCTAAAAGTCTGAAATATGAACCCGAGAATCTTACAACCATGTTTGCTGTGGCTTCTGTGTATATTGAAATGAACGAACCTAATAAAGCAATAGATTTTCTAAAGGAATTAAAGAAAAGAAAACCGAATAATACTGATGTAAGAATCAAACTTGCAGAAACTTTTGTTGATTTAAAACGCTATAACGAAGCGATCGAAGAATATAATTGGCTCATTACAAAAGAACCAGATAATTACAATTACCATTTACAGCTGGGTGCTGTGTACCAATGGCAGAAGAAATATACAAGTGCAGAAAAAGAATTTGAGACTGCCCGAGCACTTGCACCTGATAATGCCGCACCACTCTTCCGCCTTGCAGATTTGAATATTAGCCAAGGTAAATATGGTGCTGCTGAAAATTATGTGAAAAAAGCCCAAGAGATCAATCCCACAGATCCATACGGAGAATATCTTTTAGGTGATATAAGTCTTCGGCGTGGTTATGCGTTTGTGAAAAAATGGGAAAAGAATAAAAAGAAAAACAACTGTTCCTCACTTAAAACGGCCCTAAGTTATTTACGTACTGCTATATCGTTTTTCAACAGAGTCAAATCGGATGCAACTTTTGGTTCCTATGCAAGAGAGAGTATAAATAGTTGTAATAACTGGATAAAAGGTTTAGAAGAAGACAGATGGTTTTATTGTAAATAAAGGAGGAAAGGATGAAAAGTCGAGGTATTTCGGGTTTTGGTGTTATTATGATGATTATATTACTATTATTGATTGCCTATGTGTTATATCAAATCGGTAGAGTTCACTTCACTTATGGATACATAAGTGGTAAAGTCGAGAATGCAGCAAGATTAGGAGGAGGAATGACAGATCATGATATTCGCGGGCAACTCATAAACGAAGCCGAGGAAAGAAACGTCAAACTAAACCCTGATTCCGTATATATCGACCGAGAAATCCCTGATTCATTGAGGATATATGTAGCTTATGATGATTCATCAGATATATTCGGCTTTTTTACCTACTGCCGCCATCTCCAAATCGATAAAGTTGTTTTAATTGAATCAAAATACTAATGTTACGAACTCCTGTTCTTCTCCTAAATCAAAATTATGAACCGCTCACTGTCCTTCGGGTGAAAAGAGCTATTACGTTATTAATATTAAATAAAGTCGATCTTATTGAAAATGAAGATGGTAAATTGCTCCATAGCATCACGCTCACCTATCCTGTCCCATCAGTGATTAGACTAAGATATTACATTCATATAAAAAGAAAAGGAATATCTCTAACAAAGAAGAATATCATCAAAAGAGATAACCACCAGTGTCAATATTGTGGTAAAAAAAGTGGTATGATGACAACTGATCACATAATACCTAAGGCACTTGGTGGTGACGATTCATGGGAAAATCTGGTCTGTGCTTGTCTTGAGTGCAACAACAGAAAAGGCAAGAGAACACTCAAAGAGGCTCGAATGAAATTAGTCAAGAAACCAAAAAGACCGAATTATTTCACTTTTGTTCTTAATGAATTCGGCACACCAAAAGCCAAATGGCGACCTTTTCTTTTTCAATCATAATTGTAAGCACTAGCGCAAAAAAGCACAAATCACGACAATATCACTTCAAAGAATAGAACAAATAAAGCAGTGCTGTGAACATAGTAGATCTGAGTGCTTTGAGTATTTTCCTCATAATATCTATGCAAGAATCAAAAAACTACATTGCTGTGGAAATTACAGATAATATATTCTTCTCGTCACAATATTTATTAAATAATCATACTAATATTCGAAACAAAAATGATCTCGAAGATCTGATTGATAATATGATAAAAAAATATGCAAATGTCGGTTTCCCCTTTTGTCACATCTATCCGGAAGTCGTTTATAAAAACGAGGCCATTGAAAAGGTTATCCTAAAAATCGATGAAGGTGAGAGAGTGATGGTTACAGATTATATCTTCCACACCCAAGGTAAAACTGAAACCAGTATTATTAGAAGAATCGCTGATGCTAAAACAGGAATTTATTTTTCACATAAAGAGGTCGAAAAATCAAAAAGAAATCTCTTAAGAACTGAAGTATTTGAGAACATCGACGATAATTTAATCTATCAAGATGGCAATTATTATGTTTTACTCTATCTGACGGAAAAGAAAACCGACTATTTCACTGTCCTAGGCTCCTTTGCGGAAGATGATTTTCATTTCAGTATCTCATTTCATTCCCTAAATCTCTTAGGTACACTACGCAGGCTACAATTTCTTTATGAGTATGAAAAACTCTTTTCATTTCAATTTTCCGAGCCACTGTTGATTTATCCGGCTGAAATCGAAGGGAATTTTTCATTGTTGACCTACGATAGCGTTAGGCTTATTCAATTCAGCGGTACAGTCACCGCTCCACTTGGTCGTTATTTTGAGGTATCATTGATGTCTGGGATCGAAGCTATTTCGTATTACGGTAACATACCAGAAACGCAAGGTCACACAGATAATACATTAGGATTAAGCTTCGCTTTTCATCATAATACATCAAACTGGGCGCTTAATCAGACAATCGGTTACGAACATCTTTTCCGTCAGCATGACCGAAGACGTGTACGATATGATGGTGAATTTGAAATGCTAAAACTTAATCTAAAAACGCACTGCTATGTTGTAAATACTGATTCTTTTGAATATTTCGATTACTACCGTCTTGGAGGAGCTCATAATTTAAGAGGTTATTTTGAGGAAGAATTCATTGTTTCTGATGCAATTTGGTTGAACTGTGAATACAAAAAATTTTTTGTATTTCCCTTATTTGATATTGGGTTGTTAGACAATGATATAAAGTTCTCTTATGGGTTCGGTATTGAAGCAAAATCGGATTTTGCAAATGCGACTCTCGTTATTGCCTGGCCACAAAAAGCAAACTGGCGTGATGGCAAGATTCATTTAATGTTAAAAACAGGATTCTAACTGATGTCAAATGTCAAAAACCAAATATCCAATAAATATAAAATAATTGAATTCCAAAATGTACGTAATTTTTGTTATTTGGAATTAATAAGTTACCACTGCAAAATAGAAAGGAGGCATGATGTTTTTATTAATTCTACTCAATTATACAATCACTCTCGATTCACCGATTGTTGATAATATTGAATATCTTCAGATTAGAGGGTTAGTAGACATCCCTTCAATTAGACCCTATGAATTAGAGTGGATTATTCCGCAATTAGATGAATTACTTATGAATGATGTCGAATTTAGTGAAATTGATCGAAAAATAGTTTCCTTTTTCAATCCATTACTATTGAAAAATATAGAATTCTCATCCCTCTGTCATCTTAAAGGAGTGTACGAGTACAACCCGGAGTATTATTACGGTTTTTTCGACTTTCGATCAGGAGGACGTTTATCAAACAACATAAGATATTCACATGCGCTAAGATTTCAGCGTGCTTCCCTGGTGGATAGCTTTGGACCAAAACCCTGGAAAGGTTTTCAAGTTTACTTAACAGAGGGTCTTGTGAAACTCAATATCGGAAATGTAAAATTTGATTTCGGTCGGCGCAATTTCCTACTTGGTTTTGACAATGAAGATGGATTATTGCTCTCATCTGATCCACAAGGTTATGATGGTTTTTTATTATTCCTACCAAGCCGTTATTTGGAATTTAGCAACATATTTACAGTCCTTGATGCATCAAGAAATCGCTATCTCGCCACTCATCGTATCGGTTTGAACATAAAAAGATTTTTGAAACTTGGATTTTCCGAAGCCGTTGTTTTTGGCAGTACATTAGAACCGCTCTATCTTAATTGCTTTCTGCCATACTACTTATCTCAATGGGGCACAGATCGTGATGATAATATAATGTGGTGTCTTGATATGCAGATCAGATTATTTAATTCTATTTTCTATAGTGAATTCCTTATTGATGATTACATGTATGAAGATGACCCGTATCCTGATAAACTTGCTTTGAAGATTGGGTTGAAATCGCTAATATTGCAAAAATTCTTGATTAAAACGAATTACACTTATGTTGATAAATGGGTGTATACACAAGAGCATCATATGAACGTCTATGAACACAAAGGACACCCTTTAGGATTTCCATTAGGTAATGATGTCGATAACCTATGTTTTTCAGCCAAATTTATGAACAGATTCGGTCTTTATCCCAGCATCATGGTGGATTATGTGAGAAAAGGTGAAGGCAGTATATTTCTACCCTACGAAGAAGAAGGTGGACCATGGAACCCACCATTTCCCTCAGGAATTGTGGAGGAGAAATTAGAAGTGAAGGTTGGATTAAATTACACCTTCAAATATAATTTTTATTCAAGTATAGATGTAGGCAAAAGGTACTGGTCAAATTATAATCACATACAGGATGATAACAGGGACGACACCATATTCAACATTGCTTTGTGGGTTATCATGTAGGACCTGAAAATCTTTTGATTACTGAAATTCTTTAAGGTGACGGTGATACGATCCGGAATATTTCTTTCAACGCGGTGATCATCCCTCAGTGTCGGATGTGTCTTACATGTGTAAAAACCATCGCTATGTCATTTTCATTGCAGGCATCAATCACTTCCTGATCACGTTTTGAACCGCCAGGTTGTATTACAGCTGTCACCCCACCTTCTGCTGCTGTATCAATACCATCCCTGAATGGGAAAAACGCATCTGAAGCCATAACAATACCAGCGCTTCTTGTAATAGAACGTCTCGAAGCGATTTCAACTGCACCAACTCTTGAGGTCTGACCAGCACCAATGCCAACTGTCCTGCCTTTGACTGCATACACAACAGAGTTCGATTTTGTCCATTTGACAACTTTCCAGGCAAATTTTAGTGCCCCAGCCTCATAGTCATTTGGTGATCGTTTTGTCACAACCTCCCAATCTTTTCCGTCGAGTCGATCCCTTTCCTGGACTAATATTCCGCTAAACACTGGTCTATAAATGATTGGGTGCATAAGTCCAGGTGATATCTCTACTATTCTCATATTCTTTTTGGCACGCAATGATCCTAATGCTCCGTCTTCGTAACCTGGCGCAATCGCAAGCTCAAAAAAATGTTTCTTTATCAATTGAGCTGTTGACGCATCAACTTTTCTGTTAAAACCGATAATGCCTCCAAATGCTGATTTTGAATCTGCCATATAGGCACGCTCAAACGCCTCTTTCTGTGTATCGCCAATTGCTACAGCGCAGGGTGTTTGATGCTTAATTACGGCACACGCAACTTCATCAGTAAACTCGTTTGCAGCCCCAAAAGCAACCTCTGCATCGAGTAGGGTGTTATATGAAATCTCTTTACCACCATGAATTTTAAAGCTCTCCTGATATAATCTGTTGAGATAGAATACAGCCCTTTGGTGGGGATTTTCACCATAGCGCATGGGGATGAACTCCTCTGCTGCGACAGAAAAGAATTTCCTTTTAGTAAAATCTTCGGCAAAGTATTCGGCAATAACCGCATCGTACCATGCAATGTAATCAAAAGCCCTTTGCGCAAGATCAAACCTAAATTGCTCATCAAACTTACTGCTTTTAAGCTTTTCAATTACTTCATCGTATGTATTGGGATCAAAAATTACACCAACTTTTTTAAAGTTCTTTGCAGCTGCCCTGATTAATGTAACACCCCCAATGTCTATATACTCAATCATCTCATCGAGTGATCTGTTCTTTTGGGCAAAAAACGGATAAAGATTACATACAACCAATCCTATTTCACCAGTCTCAAGTATTTCACTTGCGATTCTTTGACTCAAAGTCTTAACTCGATCACTTTCAGTTCCACCAGTATAATCCGCAATATTAATAGATTCGACCCCATTTTTCCCTAAAAGCTTTTGAGTCCCACTTGTAGCAATCATTTCGAAATGTAAATCTTTCAAGGTTTGAGCAAGATTAACAACTCTATCTTTGTTAGCAACAGAAATAAGTGCCTTTTTCTTTATTGAAAAATCGGACATATCAGGCACCAAATTTTTTTAGTTTCAATGAATGCGCTAAAAGCAACGGCATTATATCGATTGATCTCATTCGACCAAGATTTCCTACTGCACAATTTCTCTCAGTGAATCTTTTCTTTTCAGAAAGTATATATTTTGAATACAATAAAAATGGATTTGGATGCCATGAGTGAGAATGTAAAACAGTTGGTGTGGAATGGTCGGCTGTAATACATAATACATTAGGTTTCAGCTTCAAAATTTCAGGAAGACTCTTATCGAATTCCTCAATATACTTCACCTTTGATGATTGATCTCCATCCTCACCAGCCTTGTCAGTTCCTTTGATATGCAAATAGAAAAAATCAAACTTCAGATAGTTCTCTTTGAGAGTTATTATTTCATCGGCAATTGTTTCACCTGTCTTTAATACATGCATTCCAACTAAACGGGCAAGACCTTTGTACATCGGATATGTTGCTATCGCTGCTGGATTGATTCCATACCTTTCTGCCATAGGCTGAAGATTTGGATTCTTGGCATATCCCCTCATCAAAATATAATTTGCCTTTGGTTCATCTTTTAGAACTTCAGCTGCCTTTTTAATGAATGTGTTAATAATTTCAGCGGATCTCTCTGCCTTTTTGTCTTTGGCTTTAGAAAATACAGGCGTTCGGTTTTCTTTTTGTGGATCTGCATCAGTAAGATTTTCAGAGAGATCACCGCAACTAAATTTCACCACAAATCTATGTTCCTTGGCTGGTTTTATTACAACAGGAATATTTTCTATCTGTTTAATTGCAGATTGCAGTTTGTTGCACAATCTCGCACACTCATCAGTGGAAATTCTTCCGGCCCTTCTGTCAACGATAATGCCGTTTTCAATTGTGGAAAAATTTACTCTCACTGCAAGTTCTTTCTCTTTAACATCCATTCCGATACCTAACGCCTCAAGTACACCTCTCCCAATCTGATTTTCAACGGGATCATAACCAAATATTGAAAGATGAGAAGGACCGCTACCAGGCGTAATACCGGGTGATACAGGAATAGTCAATCCGAAAGCGCTCTGCTTAGCCAATCTATCTAGATGAGGAGTCTTAGCAAGTTCAAGCGCTGTCTTTTCAGGATCAGGGAGATCACCCAGACCGTCAAGGATAACAAGAATTATTCTATTTTCGTTTATATTTAAAAGGTCCTGTATGATTTCTGACATAACATACTCCTTTGAGGTATTAGAATTACTTAATTCCAATACTCGCAAATATAGCCGAAAAAGTAAGAAAGTCAAGACGAAAAGATGGATAAGTGGTTTGGATTGAAATACTTGATTAAAGATCTTTCCAGCGTCCAACCCAAACCAAACGTATGTTTCAGTCTTTTTCCATTGACTACCTCATTTTAACCGAATATAATACTGCGCAACGAAGGAGTTTAACATGAAAAAAATAGCTGGTTTGTTTATTATCACAATAATATTTGCGGTCAGCATTTTTTTAATATTCCAAATCCCAAATCCGTCCAAATCAGGTATAATAGAAGAAGCAGCATTTCTGGGACAACCCAGTGATGAAGGGTGGTTAGGTATTTTCCTTAGAGGCCAACGCATAGGATATTCTTTCACAAAAATATCAAGAACTGGTACTGGATTGATGGTCGAAAGCCGCTCGCGTATGACTCTCATAATGATGCACGAACAACGCACGCTCAATACACACATCTTTGCTCGCACTGATAATGAGTACACATTAAAAGATTTTGTAATGGAAATCGAAACTCAAGGACACTCGACAAAAATCGAGGGGAAAATTGAAGAAAAACAATTGGAATTAACATCATATTCACAAGGTATCCCGTATACTCAGACAATAGGACTTCAAGACAAACCCTATTTCCCCGATGCGATAGAGGAAGTCATTAAGAAAAAAGAATTGAAGTCGGGCGATAAAATTACATTACCATATTTTGATCCAACAACACAGTCTTCCAGTTCTGCTACAATTAGAATATTCGAAAAAGAAAAAGTCGAAGTATTGGGTGAATACCGTGTAGGTTTGAGAGTGGAAATTGATTTTATGGGGTTAAAAAATATTCTCTGGCTCGATGAAAATTATAAATCAATAAAAGAATCATCACCTGCATTGGGCATGGAGATGATCCCCCTTTCAAGAGAGCAGGCACTGGCTGAGGTAAAACCAACAGATGTTTTTGATCTAATTTCGTTTTTTGCGGTAAAACTCGATAAACCAATCCCTGACCCAAGGAAACTATCATATCTAAAGCTGGAGCTGAACAATATTACAGTCGAAAACCTTGATTTAACAGATGACTTTCAAAACCTTTCAGCCGGTGAACCACTTGTTATTGAATCTTATCTACCCTCTCTTGGCGACCTTCCTGATCTTACAGTCCCTATAGATGAACAGAATGAATTTCTTGAGCCGTCAGTTTATATTCAATGCGAAGATCCAAAGATCATCGCCAAAGCTGATGAATTCGTGGGTGGCGAAAAAAATGCAAAAAGGGTAGTTGAAAAATTAGTAGAAGGAGTCAATTCATACATTAGGAAGAATCCGATTGCTTCTCTGCCTTCTGCCATCGACGTGTTGGAAACAAAAGAAGGTGATTGCAATGAACATTCGATTCTGTTTGCAGCACTCGCCCGTGCCAAGGGTATTCCGACCAAGATCTATGTTGGCTTAGTAAATCTTCAGGGATCCGCTTATTACTACCATGCCTGGTGTGCAGTCTGGCTTGGTAAATGGATACCCGTTGATCCTACGCTAAATCAGTTCCCTGCTGATGTCGGTCATCTTAAATTGAAAGAGGGTGGGATCTCTGAACAAGCAAAGGTCCTTAAAGTAGTAGGTAGGTTGACTATAAACGCGTTAGACTACAAATAGAAACTTGCGTCACAAATAGAATTAATGAAGGCCTTGATAATAAAAAATCTGGGAAAAAAATTCTCCAATGTGTGGGCAATAAAAGATTTAAACCTCGAATTAGAACAAGCTGAAATCTTTGTTCTTTTAGGGCCGAATGGAGCTGGCAAGACAACAACATTGAAGCTTATTGCTGGACTTCTTCATCCGACTGATGGTGAAATCTATATAAAGGGAATAGATATTCAAAAAGAACCTCTTAAAGCAAAAGCTCTTATTGGTTATATCCCAGATGAACCATTTATTTATAATAAACTAACTGGTCGAGAATTCATAAATTTCATTAGTGGTATATATAATGTAAGAATAGATAATTACGAGGAGAAAATGGAAGAACTATTCAAGAAATTCGAAATAGGGACATGGATTGATGAATTCTCAGAAAGCTATTCACATGGGATGAAACAGAAAGTCATTATGTGTCAACTCTTATTGCATGATCCGGATTTAATATTGATTGATGAACCACTAGTTGGATTAGATCCAAAAAGCAGTAAAATTGTAAGAGAGATATTCCTTGGACTCAAGGAAAGAGGCAAAACACTCCTCATATGTACACACACACTTTCTTTTGCCAAGGATATCGCAACCCGAATCGGCATAATTAATGTGGGGGAACTGAAATTTGTCGGCAATCTCAAACAATTATCCAGAATATCTGGAATGAAAGATATTGAAGACATCTATTTAAAGCTCTCAGAAGAATCTGTTACATAAAGATAGAATCGGCCGTTTCAGAATGAAAGACTTCATAATTATATCATTATCACGCATCAAGACGATTACTAAAACGATTTATTCGATGGGTGTTATGAGATGGATATCTTTTCTATTTGTCATTGGTTGTTTTCTCGCAGGTTCATATTACCTATTATTCAGAATTTTCAGTTATTTATTAACTGTTGAAGTCATAGGTTTTGCACTTATGGATAGAATAATAGAAATGGCTTTTTTTGTCTTTTTTATTATGCTATTGTTTAGTAACGTAATAACTTCATTTTCGACCTTTTACAATGACCGAGAATTGGATTTTCTCTTTTCACTGCCTATACGCCCTACCTCGATCTACCTTGCAAAGCTTCTTGAAAACTGTGTTTACGCATCGTGGGCAACAATGGTTATCGCGTTCCCTCTCGTCATTGCTTACGGCATTACGACGCGGGCACAGTTGATATATTATCCTCTTTCTTTAATAAGTAGCCTCATATATCTTATCATCCCGGCGACAATTGCATCTTTATTGATTTTTACGATTCTCCGCCTCTTCCCACGTTTAAAGCCAAGAGATGTGATTCTTCTATCCCTTGCACTCATCATAGCTGTTACATTTATGTATGTTAAAACCAATAATCCAGAGCTATTGAAAATTTTCGAAACAGAAAATGAACAAGAACTTCTCAAATTCGCTGCCGATCTAACAACAGTAGGTGGTGCTTATGTACCCTCAACCTGGCTGAGCAACATATTAAAAGGCTCGCGAGGCGGCATGAGTCAAGGTCTATTCTATTTTCTGTTGTTGTTCTTTATCAGTTTAAGCACAATCATAATCGCATTCTTTGCTGCAAAAACTCTCTATGCCCAATCGTGGTTACTTTTTGGCGAACACACAAGAAAAGAAAGACGAAAAAAAACCCTCCTTTTTTCGCATCGAGCAGGACAAGTTAAAACATTCCTACTGAAAGATCTGCTTGTTTTTGTACGTGAACCAACGCAATGGGTACAATTATCGATCTTTATCATTTTACTCATTGTTTATGTAATTTCGTTGAGAAGAACACCTATTTACTTCACTATTCCACTCTGGCGTACGGTCGTTTCCTTCGCAAACTTCGCTTATATAAGTTTCATACTCGCCACGCTGGGTGTGAGATTCATTTTTCCAGCAGTCAGTCAAGAACGTACAGGCATATGGTTTATTGGTTCATCTCCCCTTTCATTCAGAAGAATTATCAGAATCAAGTATTTCTCCAATCTACTTACTGCAGTCATAATCATAGAAGTCTTGTTGTTTTTTTCAAATATGTTTATAAAGAGTGACCAGCGGATGCATTTGGTAATGCCATTCATAGCCTTATTTTTCGCCGCTTCTTTGGTTTCAATAAATTTGGGTTTGGGAAGCAGGTTTCCCCAATTTAACGAGGATAATCCCTCAAAGATTGCTGCTGGTACCGGCGGTATAATCGCGGCGCTGGCGAGTATCTCCTATGTCGCATTGTCAATAATAATTTTGTCAACACCAGCATATAATTATTTGGCAAACAGATATTATAATCGTCCTGTCAACTCAATCATGATCTACTCAGCTCTTGTCCTGTTCGTAATTCTTAATGCTATTGCAATAATGTTGCCACTCCGTTTCGGTATAAGATCGCTTGAACGTCGAGATTTTTGAAACGGAAGGATATCCTTCCTCCTGATAACCCGATAATCTGATATCCTGATTTCCCTTAAATTCACACAGGGACGTAGAATTATACTAGATTTTTTACAACACAATGACTAACGAAAAACAGACGGTATGTCTATGGCTTATTGTGGAAATTGTTTTTTCAGAAATCTAATTACTTCATCAACCTGTTCTTTTGGTGTTGAAGCACCTGCCGTTACGCCGACGCTTCTTACATTCCTAAACCAATCTACAGAAATTTCATCAACTGATTCGATGTGGTAAGACGGTCTATAATTACTGCACATCTGATAAAGATGCGTTGTATTTGCGCTGTTTTTACCACCAATAATAATCATTACATCAGCTTTCTTTGCAATCCGCACAGCTTCTCTAAGCCTTAAGATTGTAGCCTTACATATCGTATTATAGATTTTCATGTCCAACGTATTACCGATAAGATAGGAAACCGCCTCATCAAGATGCTCGAGATTGAGTGTTGTCTGAGGTACAATTCCGATCTTACGTCTCTTAATTCGCAAATGCTTTGAGTAAATTTCTGCCTGAGCACCGCCGTATCCTAAAAGACCTTTAACCTCAGGATGATCTTTTTCGCCAACAATGACTACATAATAACCTTCTTTTATTAATCTTTCAACATAGCGCTGTGCTCTTCGCACTCTAGGACATGTTGCATCAATAATCTCAAATCGATCTTTCTTCAGTTTTCTCAAAAGATGGGGGTGGATGCCATGAGAGCGGATAATGACTTTTTTATTCTTGATATCATCAATATTGTCTACTGTTATTACTCCCTTCTTGCGTAGGTCTTCAACAACTAAACGGTTGTGTATCAATGGACCCAATGAATATACGCGTTTCCATTGTTTGACCGCCTCAAGCGACATCTCAATCGCCCTTTTTACGCCAAAACAGACGCCACCATATCGAGCACGATAGATTTTCATCTTAATCGCATAACCTCATCTTTTAATTTCACTGCAAACCTCTCAATATCCTTACGTTGTCTTTTATACCCATTAGGATAAATAGGTTTGCCAAATCTTATCTTCAATTTATTGATCCGTAGTATAAGTGAAATGACTTTCTTATCTGAATTTGTGATGTAAACGGGTATTACTGGAACACCGAGAGATATTGAGAGATAGCTTGCTCCAGGGTTAAAAGGCAACATGTATCCTTTTCTTGACCTCGTGCCTTCAGGAAAAATCACAACGACATTACCCTTTTTCAACACCCTTACGGCTGACATCAAACCTTGGGCACTACTAATAGGCAATGCATTATATTTTTTAATCAGCCAACTAAAAAATCGCGAAAGTTTAAATAAACCGATTTTGGCAAGAAAAAAAACCTCCCGAAACGCCGCGATACCCACCACTGGAGGATCGAGAAATGAAACATGGTTACAGGCAAGAATAAAGGCTCCTTTCTTTGGTATGGAACCGCGGATCTCTACGCCGGTTAGAATTTTAAAGAGCGGAAAAACAAAGATCCAGGAGATAAGCCAATTAAATCCCATACGACCATATTATATAGCAAAATAATGATAAAGCAATATCCAATTAGTGAACAGATAATATGTAAAAAGTGCCGAAAAAAAGAGGGTTTTATCCATGCAGCTCTATTTCAATTCGCTTTCATCCGCTCTTCTTCATTGATTTGTTTATCAGGGGTTGACAAAATCTTGTATTTGATTATAATGATATGGTTTAGGATGCTTCCCGATCGGATCTGTAATCAAAACTGATGAACATGCCTATAGAGGATAGCGTGTGCTCTGTGGAAATAAAATGATCTCAATGTGTGGCGGAAGTTTCCTAATAGCAGAATCACACATCACTAGAATATCTGTAAGACACAGAGACGTAAATTTTCCAAGAACCTTTTGAGTACAAAGTTATATCCTTAATAAAGGAAAGGAGGTGCTAAGCAGGCACAAAGATAACAGGTCATAAGGGACAGTACCTGGTCGTGAAAAAATAATCTGTCCCGTGAACAATAATAAAGGAGAAAAGATGAAAAAAATACTTATAATAGCATTATGCGTGGGATTGATGCCGATGCTCTTTGGCGTGCAGACAACTGATATGGTAGAAAAGAAATCATACGATCCTGATGCGCGCATCAATACTAATCCTGCAACTCCACAAGTGCAGACTGATGATGGCAGAGCGTTTGGCGATATACTTATGACAATCGATCTCACATCAATCGGCATGCCTGGTGACGGTTATGATAATGCAGGTCTTACTTGGGACGGTCAGTATCTTTATCTCATAAACATGTTTGACAATAATGTTTACGTGATTGACCCAACAGTACCGATGATTGTCAATAGCTGGCCTGCAGCACCAGCATTGTCATGGGGATTCGGTCATGAGGTCAACCTCTGGATGACTGAGGTTAATGCTCCGTTTACCGCATTCGAATTTCTCTATGACGGCACATATACGGGCATGAGCTTCCCGTGCGCTGCGGGTGGTGCAGCCTGGATGGGCGATGCATCTGAGTGGTATGCTGATGGCGAAATCTGGATCCTTGCGGTCGGTGGTTCGAATAAAGCATACAAATTCACGGTTCCTGGTGGTGTTCTTATAGATTCAATAAGCGACCCGACTTGGACCAGCATCTCCCAACGCGGATTTTCCTATGATCCATTCAATGACAAGTTCTTTGTTGGCGGGTGGAATGACAATATTCTATGGGAACTTAATAATGATGGTACTTTGACCGGCAGACAGGTTGCTTTTGCGAATCTTGCAAGTCTAGCCTATGATTGGCAATCTACAATTCATCCAACGCCAGTTATCTGGGTAGCTACAAATGCGGTGACAAATGTTATTTATATGGTTGATGCTGACAATCCAAATCCAGTACCTAGTTTCTGGGACTTTGAAGAAGGTTGGGAAGGTTGGACCCACACAAATGGGCAACCATTCCCAATAGGCTGGGATGTGCTACCATCTGGTTATCAAGCAGCATGGACACCTCCAGATGCTGATGACTCAACATTCTGGATTGACTCAGACTCAGCAGGTGTTGGTGTACCGGTTCAAGATACTGCATGGTCTCCTGCAATACCAACACCATTCAATATGGCATGGTTAAGATACGGTTATAGCTTCAACGGATATAGTGGCAGTGACTGGCTCGCAGTCGGTATCCAAACATTTTCCAGCGGCATGTGGAATGCACCAGTGGAGCTAACAAGATATGCAGCAGATTCGGGTCCGGCATGGGATTCTGCTGATGTCTCTGCATACGCTGCAGACGATAGCATTCGCTGTTACTTCTATTACGATGGCAATTATGATTATTATGCGGCATTTGACAATGTTGGATTCTATGCGCCAATAGGTCATGATGTGGGTGTAGTCGCGGTCCAAAGCCCGCCTGCAGGACCAGTTCCAACAGGCAACTACGATGTAATCGGCCAAATTCATAATTTTGGCGGCGCATCTGAGAGCTTCGATGTTACGGCAAATGTCTATGACACAACTGATGCATGGAATGTGATATTCACCCAGACAATAACCCTTACTGATTTCCCGTCTGGCGGTGATTCAGTCCATAACTTTGGTCAAGTAACATTTGATATGGATAAGGTCTTCTACACTGAGATCTATACGCTGCTTTCAGATGATAATCCAGCTAATGACACTAGTTCGATATATTCAAGAACACAATTGGGTCTCGGTGATGTCGTATTCGAAATGGATGTGCAGACACCGTGTGCTGATAATCAACTCCTTGGCGTAGAATTTGATGGCACCTACTTCTACGTGACCGGCGGTAATTCTGGCGCTGATCCGAATAGAGTCTATGTCCTTGATACTATGGGTAATATGGTCTGGGTCATGAACCAGCCAGCCCATTCAACAGGCTGGGGTTGGCGCGATATTGCCTGGGATAATGTCAATCTTGGTACGACAATCGATACGCTCTGGTCAAGTGTTAACTCTAATGTCGATAAATATAGTATTGATCTGACAAGCGGCATTCTGACATACCATGGTTCATATCCAGGACCTGCAGCGACACAACGTGCCCTTGCATGGAAAGATGACAGCTCCTGGTTCTTTACAGCAGACTGGGATCCTTGCACCAAGTTCAGCAAGACCAATTCGAATATCCAGACAGTGGCTGGTCCAGGATCAGTGTACGGCGCTGCCTATGATACTGATACGATAGATGGTGGATGGGTCTGGTGGCACAGTCAGAACAATCCAGGCACAGGATACTTATGTCAGATTGACCAGATGGAACCCAATGCAATGACATGGACTGGTCTTACATTCGGTTATGTACCAACGATCATTACGAGTGGTTCAGCTGGGGGTATGTGCTTTTATGAAGGCTTCCGGGGTTTTGACGTGCTCTTCTGTCTTGTTCAAGGAACACCGGTCGATGCGATCATCGGCGTCTTTGTGCGCGTTCATGATACAGGTGTTAAAGAACAGACAAAAGTCGGCACCAGGCTCGTATTTGGCATTGCTGAAAATATGGCGAACCCGACAAAGAACGTCAATAGGATCACCTATACTACGACAAAGGCTGGACAGGTCTCGCTCAAGGTCTATGACAATACTGGCAGATTGGTCAAGACACTTGTCAACGCTGTACAACCAGCCGGTGTTAAGACTATTAACTGGAATGCCAAAAACATGGCAAACGGTATTTACTTCTTAAGACTCGAGGCTGAAGGACAGACTGACACTCAAAAAATCGTACTCGTCAGATAATAGATCTGCGATTCATCTTAAAAGCCCTGCCCCTTTACACAAGGGGCGGGGCTTTTTTCTGACCCGCTGTTAAAAAATGTAATCTATTAGCCGCCAGTTAATCGGAATTTTATGGGTATGGAAACCCAGACACGCACAAATTTATCACGTTGTTTAGCCGGCGTAAATTTTGACTGCTTTGCAGCAACAAGCGCTGCCTGATCCAACATCTGATTACCACTCGACTTTAAGATCTTCACAT
>SMTZ1_10000418_pt1 | contig 48151 bp, 52 predicted proteins | sample DeeMarSWOR136_30_FD_25667 | JGI IMG/M metagenome (IMG submission 25667) | reverse complement strand
CTACTCCAACGATGAAGACCTGGTCATATCCTCGCCCGACGGTGGCCGCGAGCAGGTGGTCGAGGGGGCTATCCTGGGCATCAAGCGCTCTGTCGAGGAATGCCGACACCTGGCGGCACTGGCGGCGCAACTGCCCGCTGACAGTGACTGCCTGACGCTGCTGGACGGCACGCTGATACTCTGGGGACTCGAGGCTTACCCCGAGTTCGTCACTCAGTCGTTGCTCAACGATGGATTTCTGGCATGCCTCGACCGCATGAAACAACTAAAAGCCGACCGCCGTCTGGCTCTGGCCAGCTATATCAGCTTCCCCCGCAGTACGGACGTCGTTAACGTGCTGCGAGTGGTTGTCTGCCCCCATGACGTCGTTGATAGCGACCGACTCTGCAAGACCTGTACCTCGCGAGAATGTGATAAGGTCCAGGGCGTGCGTGACCGCGATTTATTTATAAATCTGCTGGAAAACGGCGAAAGGTCGGCTCTATTTATCAGCCCCTCGAAAATAGTCAAGGAGCGGTACGGGGACCACCGCGTCCATTTCTTCTATTTAAGAGTGGACGACGAGATAGCCCGCATCGAGATTCCGCAGTGGGTGGCTGAAAACGACAGGCTTCTCGACCTCACTCACGGCCTTATCTCTGACCAGTGCCACTGCGGGCAGGGCTATCCGGTGGTGCTTGCCGAGGCGCACGAGCAGGCGGTGGTCACCGGTGCCGATAGAGAAAATTTCTGGGAACTGGTAGAATCGTCAATGATTGACGAGCACCTGCCCAGTCCTGGTTCCGCCAAGAGTTTTAGCAAAAGGACGCGCTGGATATAAAAGATATGATTTCATATGCAGTATCTTTCCTGCGGGAAGAGAGGAGCACGTAAATGGCTAAACTTACACAGGATATGAAGGACATCTGGGCTAAAGCCCAGGATTATATACTGGCTACGATAGATAGGGAAGGCAAGCCAAATAGTGCGCCCGTTGGCCTAGCTCGAATCGTTTCTCAAGACCAGATAATGCTGGTGGATCATCTGATGGTCAAGACACGGGAAAATATTGAGCAGAATCCAAATGTTGCCATAACCTTCTGGAGCGATAAAGAGCAGTACGGCTACCAGCTCAAGGGCAAGGCCCGCATGGAAACAGCAGGCAAATTATTCGATAATTCGGTGAAATGGATCAAGGATAAAGGCTTCCCGTCCAATCCCAAAGCTATCATCGTGGTCAGGGTGGAAGAGGGTTATTACGTCGGCAAGGGCAAGGACTCCAGCAAGAATCTTCTTTGAAAAGAAAGGCACATGATGACCAGACTTACGAGCGACTTTATTAAAAATCTTATGAAAGAATACGGCGTTGACCTGTCTGGAATTGCCTCCGTGGAACGCTTCCGGGGAGCGCCGCCTGGTCACGGCCCCCTCGACCTTGTCCCCAGGGCGAAATCGGTCATCGTCGGCGGCATCAGGATTCCCGACCCCGTCGTTGACTATGATGAGTATCACCTGAAAATGACCGAGATGGAGACCGGACTGGGCATACTCGCTAATATAGAGAATTTCTACATGCAGATGGGGCACTACGTGCAGGACATGATGCTCAACATCGCCGCTACCAGGCTGGCTAATTACCTGGAGGTAAATCACGGCTTGCGGTCACTGCCCGCCGTTAACGCCCAGCACACCGGACTGGGACACCCGGTGATGGAGGCGACCATGGGCTTCTTCTCGCAACGCCATGCGGCCGTCCGCGCCGGACTGGGCGAATTCGGCTTCAGCGGACTTGTCATCAACCCGCGGTTCGGACCGCGCGTGCGCTATGTCTCCGTCATCACCGAGGCGGACCTCGAGCCCGACCCCCTGCTTACGGAAAAAGTATGCATGAGGGGCAAATGTGGCGGCGATGCCGGCCCCCGATGCCAGCAGCGCTGCGCCAAGGGCGCCCTTAAGCTGCTCCCGGATATTGACCTCGAAAACGTATTCATCGATATTCCCGTCAGACTCGACCGCCCCAAATGTATCGATATGTCGGGCGCAGGAGAAGTTATCGGCTGCACCTTCGTCGGCACCTGTATGCGCGACTGCCCGGTGGGCAAGCAGCTGACGAATAGATAAAAACTCCCGTGTAATAAAAATCTTAAGTAACGTAGATTGGAGACGGAACATGAAAATTGGGTTAACAATTTCCACGATAGTACTGGGCATAGCGGCAATTCTCCTCGGTCTGTACGCCTTCACCGTGGCGGGCGACCGCAACAGCCTGCAGGAAGAACTCGACGAGACTCAGGATACCCTGGTAGTAACCCAGCAGGAACTCAAGGACACCGAGGAGATACTGGATGAAACCGCGGAAGACCTGGAAGACACCCGGGATAACCTGGAGGAGGTTGAGGGAGAACTTGAAGACACCCTGGATACGCTGGATGAGACCCAGGATGAACTCAATGATACCGCCGATGAGTTGCGAAGCACGCAGCTTCAGCTCGCCACCGTCCAGGACGACCTCGAGGTTGCCCAGCAGCAGCGCGACGATGCCGAGGAAGAGCTTGTAAAGGCAACCGCCGAATATCTGGATGCCATCGAGACCCTCGCCGGGCTCGACATCACCCTTTCCAAGAGTGCCGCCTGCAACGACGTTGTACTCATCGATAATCCGGAAGCGACTCATCCCAGCTGGGCCGAACTCAAGGCGTTCCTGGCTCAGGACCATACGGAGGATCATGAGTACATTCTCCATGTCTACGACTGCTCGGAATTCTCCCGCGACCTGCACAACCGGGCCGAGGCGGCCGGCATACGCTGCGCCGAGGTGCAGGTTATACTGAAAGACGAGCCCTTGGGTCACGCTCTGAATGCCTTCCTTACCACGGACTACGGGCTTGTCTACGTTGATTGTTCCGGTGGATTGGATGGAATAGCGCGCGTCAAGTCTCAATATTATTTCCGCGCCGTCTCAGTTTCGACTGTTTCTATTGCCCATGTCCGCGATGATAGCTGGTGGGCTTCATTGATGTCTTACTACTATCTCCCATCGGTCTCCGGGGGGCAATGCGTGGTTTCCTCCATAAAAATATACTGGTAATGTAGAGAAATAAAAGAAGAAAAATAAATAACAGGAGTCATTATTATGGGCACCAAGGGTAGAAAAAACGTTAAGAAACCCAAGCAGAACAAGGGTAAGAAAGGCCAGAAGAAATAAAGCCCCAACCGTACTATAATAAGCTCATGGGGAGTTTGAGGGGCGGAAACCCCTCATTATTAAACTTCCCCCTTTCCTGCTGAACACATCATCAGGAGAGAGGGATACAGGGGGTGAGGTTTATCAATAACCAGTCGTCTGGCAAAATAGCTGAAGTAATTGAGGCTGAAACCACCCGGTTCACCGCCCAGTGCTATGACCTCTACGGTCTGCCCCCTCTGGGCAGCCTGGTACACACCGGTGATGTCTACGCTATTGTCTTTAACGCCTCGACCTCCAGCCTGGAGCCAGGCAGAAAACCCCTGGCGCGCGGCAAAGACGAGACCACCGAGGAAGACATCTATAAATCGAGCCCGCAGCTGGCTAAACTGCTCCGCAGTGAGTTCGAGGCGTTGACGATGGGCTTTAAAGACGTAGAAAGCCTCCGTCAGTACCTTCCCCCGCAGCCCGCCAGAATCCATGCCTTCGTGTATTTATGTCAACCCGACGAGGTAAAGGAGTTCGGCGGCTCGTTCGACTTTCTGGATATTCTGGTTAACGCCGCCCTCCCCATTCCCGCCGAGGAGCTTATCGCCGCCAGCTTACGGCAGATGAGCCGGGTTCAGGATGACCCGCGTGCATTCCTGGTGGCGGCGGGCTAGGAACTGGCATCCCTGCTCAGCAGCCAGTACGACCGACTCAAATCGATACTGGGGAGGCTGTCATGACCGACCGACTCGGCATCGTTACCGAAGCCTCGCTGGAAAGGGGTGTTGAAGTCCGTCTGGACGGCCCCGTCTCCGTCGAGGATATGGTAGTGGGACGCTACGTCACCATCGAGGGACAGCAGCGCCGCTTCTTCGGCATGATTACCGATGTCTCTCTCGGCGTCACCGACCAGCGTCTCACCGTTACCCCGCCCGATGTCACCGACCCCTTTATTCGCGAAGTACTCACCGGCACCAGCACCTACGGCTCGATTCATGTCACCCCCATGCTGACTATCGGCGGTGATGCCGAAAGCATCCTGGAAGGTCCCCAACCGGTCAAGACCATCCCCGGTCACTTCTCCGTTGTCAACCTCGCCTCGGAAGAGGACATCGAGCGCGTTTTCGGCAGCGAAGACCCGCAGCGTTTCCACATCGGCAACCCGCTCGACATGGAGACCAAGCTCTGCCTTAATCTGGAGGAATTTGTCAAACGCTCTAACGGCATCTTCGGCAAGAGCGGCACCGGCAAGACCTTCCTTACCCGCATCCTGCTCATCGGCATGCTGCAGAAAAGCCAGGCCGTCAACCTCATCTTTGACATGCACAACGAGTACGGCTGGGAAGGCTCCAGCGAGGGCGCCACGGGCAAGGTCAAGGGACTCAAACAGTGGGGGCAATCGAAGGTCGCCATTTTCACGCTGGATAAAGAGAACTCCGCCACCCGTAAAGTCCCCACCGACTTTACCGTGCAGATAGGCTACGACGAGATAACCCCCGAGGATATCTCGGTGTTGCGTTCCACCCTCAACCTGACCGAGCTCGCGGTGGAAGCCGCCTACCAGCTGCGTCGGCGCTTCGGCAAGGGCTGGCTCCGGGAAACGTTAGCTTTAGGCGAGGGGGATACGTCACAGGAGGATATCGACGGAATTCTCAAGGAAGCTAATATCCACGAGAGCTCTTTCCAGAGTTTAAGACGCGGTCTCGGCATCATCCAGCGTCTCGGCTTCGTCGTGCCGCAGGCACCGGAGGACGCCGTCAAGCACATCCTCAATCAGCTCGATCGCGGTGTCAGCGTCGTCCTGGAGTTCGGGCGCTACCGTGAAATTTCCGCCTATCTGTTGGTGGCTAACATGCTGTCGCGCCGCATTTATGCCCAGTACCAGGAGCGGTCGGAAAAAGCCCGCGCCAACGATACGGCTCTCCCCCAGCCCCTGGTCATCACCATCGAAGAAGCCCATAAATTTCTCAGCACCGAGGTTGCCGGCAAGACCATCTTCGGCACCATCGCCCGCGAGATGCGCAAGTATAACGTCAGCCTGCTCGTCATCGACCAGCGCCCCAGCGGTATCGACGAAGAAGTGATGTCGCAGATGGGCACCAAGATTACCTGCCTCCTCGATAACGAGAAAGACATCGACAGCGTTCTGGCCGGCGTTTCCGGCAAGAACGAATTGAAAGCGGTACTGGCCCGCCTGGCTCCCAAACAGCAGGCTCTCATCTTCGGGCACGCCGTCCCCATGCCGGTAGCCTTCCAGCCCCGCGAGTACGGCTCGGCGCAGTCGTACAAGGAATTCGGACAGGCTGGCAGTCAGACAGATACCGCCCGGGCGGAAAAGGACATCGAGGAGCTGTGGGAATAGTCATGGACTCTCCAGATACAAATCGAAAGAAAGTCGGACTGGCTCTGAGCGGTGGTGCCGCCCGCGGCCTGGCTCACGTCGGCGTTATCTCCGTCCTGCATCGGGAAGGCATCCCCATCGACATGATTGCCGGTACCAGCGCCGGCGCGATTATGGGTGCCGTCTATGCCTGCCACCGTGATACCGACCGCATGAAAAGGCATGCCCTGGACCCCGGCTGGAAAAAACGCGCCCCGATGATAGACCCCTCCTTCCCCAAAACGGGTTTTATCAAGGGAAAAAAAATAGAGAAATTGCTGGAGTCCTTCCTTGACGGCGACATCGAATTTAAAGACCTGCAAATTCCTTTTGCCTGTGTCGCCACGGATATCCAGACGGGCGAAGAAATAATTATCGATAACGGCTCGGTCACCCGGGCCCTGAGGGCAACCATCTCTATTCCCGGTATCTTCACCCTGATAAAACACGAAGGCAGGTATCTGGTCGACGGCGGTCTTACAGCTCCGGTGCCGGTCGATGTGGTGCGCCAGATGGGCGCCGATTTCGTTATCGCCGTCAATGTAAATCCGGATGTATCCGATCGCATAACAAAACCGGACAAACCGCCGAGGAAAGAGAAGTCACCCAATATCTTCCAGGTACTGATACAGTCCATCTACATCACCACCTACTCGCTGGCGAAGAACAACCTGGAAAACGCCGATGTCGTCATCGAACCTGATATCGCCGATATCTCCGCCGGTGAGTTCCGCCGCACCCCGGAACTGATTACCCTCGGCGAGCAGGCCGCCGCCGCAGCCATACCGGAGATAAAGACAAAGCTGAAAGTACTTTCCATTATTTAACACGCAATACCAGGCATCTAAAAGGGACACAGGGGGTGAAGTAGAGTAAACCGTAAGCCCGTTTGTCATCTCTTCTACCAGCGCGATATAATACCACCAAATGCACTGGGTTTATTATTTCGGCAGAGTTATAATCTATGTCCTCCTCTTTCCGTTCGCCCGGTGGAAGAAAGCAGGACGTGATAACGTCCCCGGGCCGGGACCCTATCTTGTCATCAGCAACCACCTACACCTCGCCGACCCGCCTATAGTCGGCGCCAGCATCAAACAGAAATCGGTTTTCATGGCTAAAGATGAACTCTTTAAAAGTTACTGGTCGCGTTTCTGGGTAAAGAACTACGGCGCTTTCCCCGTGCGGCGGGGCGGCGTCGACCGCAATGCTATACGTCAGGCGGAGGAATGGGTCGGACGGGGAGTATCGGTCGTCATGTTCCCCGAGGGCACGCGCAGTCCCGATGGCACCATGCAGTCGGCTTTGCCCGGTGCGGTACTCATCGCCACCCGACTCAACATCCCGATTGTCCCGGTGGGCATAACGGGATCGGATAAGCTCAAGAGAATCAGGTGGGCTTTCTGGCACCATCCGCTGATAACGGTAAATATAGGTAAGCCGTTTACTCTACCTCCCGTCGAAGGCAAACTGACCAAAGAGAAACGCCAGCAGCTAACCCGCATCATGATGGAGCATGTCGCCGACCTCCTGCCGCCGGAATACCGGGGCGTTTATGCCAGGAGGGAAAATGCCGGAGATTGAAAAAGCCAGTAAAACGGGCTTCTGTTTCGGGGTAAAGCGGGCTATCAACATGCTGGAAAAGGTCGCCCGCGAGCAGGGGGGCGTGGAAACCCTCGGGGCGGTGGTGCACAACCGGCAGGTTCTCGACAAGCTGGCGAAAATCGGTGTGAAGATTGTCGATAGTGTCAATGATATTAAAGGCGATACCGTCGTTACCAGCTCTCACGGCGTCAGCCCCGACCTGGAGAAAAGTATCAAAGCTAGGCATATCAGGGTGGTCAACACAACCTGCCCCTCGGTAAGGCGGGCCCAGGAAGCCGCCCGACAGCTCGCCGAGGAGGGTTTCTTCGTTATCATCTACGGCAACGCCGAGCACCCCGAGGTGAAGGGCATCCTCGGCTGGGCACAGGGCAAGGGACTGGCCACCATCGACGAGCAGTCTGTCGCCGCCCTCAAGCCCAGACCCCGCCGCATCGGGATTCTTTCGCAGACGACTCAGGTACCCGCCCATTTCGCCGAATTTACCAAAAAAATCATCGACCTGGCTCTGACCAAGGACTCCGAGGTCCGCATCATCGATACCATCTGCCATGACATACCCGACCGGCAGGCCGCCGCCCTCGAGCTGGCGCACCGGGCCGACCTCATGGTGGTGGTCGGCGGGCGTTCCAGCGCCAATACCAACAGACTCGCCGAGTTATGCGCCGAGGTTACCGAGACCCACCTTATTGAGACCGCCGACGAGATACAGCCCGACTGGCTCAAAGGTAAAAACCTTATCGGCGTCACCGCCGGCACCTCCACCGCCGAGGAATCGGTGGAAGAGGTTATGAAACGGCTGGAAGATATGTACGCCTGACGGTTTCTGAATATCTCTGATGAATACAAAAAAGAACTGGCAAAATCTTTTAGTCATCGACCCCACCACCATATTATTGAGTTCAGGCGGAACTGCCATTAATTATTTCACACGTCGCGACCTCCTGAAGGAGCCGGTTGAACCAATCGATGTGATCTGGGAATCACCCGGCGTGCAGAAGCTGCATAAAAAACAGCAGCCCGACGGCTCATGGGACAAATCTGGTAAGAAGGCGAACGTTTACCCTCCCTGGCACCATAAACTCGTAGAAACATTTAAAAGATTCAGAATCTTGGTGGAGAGGTATAAACTAACCGTAAAACACCCGGCAATAGCGAAAGCCGCTGAGTTCCTCTTCTCCTGTCAGTCTAAAGAGGGTGATATCCGTGGTTTTATCGGCAACCAGTACGCCACTTACTACACCGGTTACATTCTGTCGCTGCTTATCCGGGCGGGCTACGAGGATGATATTCGCGTCGAAAAGGGCATGCGATGGCTCCTCTCCACTCGCCAAGACGACGGCGGCTGGACTATCCCTATTTTAACCCATAAATATGACAGGGAAACGGGATACCGGCTTACGTCCCAAAACATGAAACCCATCGAGCCCGACAGGACAAAACCCCTTTCCCATAACTGGACGGATATGGTCCTGCGCGCCTTTGCCGCTCATCCTCGCTACAGGCAGATGAAGCAAGCTCACGACGCTGGAGCTCTCCTGAAATCTTCCTTCTTTTTGCCCGACGCCTATCCTTCTTATCGGGCACCGCGTTACTGGACCAGATTCGCCTTCTGGTGGCCAAACTTGCTCACAGCTCTGGATTCGCTTTATCTTCTGGGTTTTACCAGAAATGACTACGATATTCGCAGGGGACTTCAATGGTTTGTTGATAACCAGCAATCGGACGGCCTGTGGAACCTGGAAAGTCATAAGGATATATCCGCTAAAGACTTCGAAGAAAGACTCTGGCTGGGACTGCGTATCTGCCGCATGTTTAAAAGTTATTACCCCTGAATGGTTTACCCCCAACCCCCATAATTGTTTATTCCCATCCGACCGACCTCGCGGCATCTTGCCCATTACCCGTAGTAACCCCCCTTCCCGCCTAAAAGGAAAGACGCTAAATCAAGCACTATCTGTCTCCCACTTTCGTAAAGGGGGAATAAGGGGGATTTAGGCAAGGGGAAAAAGGGGTTGAGGTACGCACTCCAATCAGAAACAAATACAGCCACAAACACCCCTCCTTGACTCCCCTCCCACCACTCCTTATAATTTAACTAAGTTTATCCTTAGACTCGTTAATACCCCATAAATCTAAACGCAACTACCGTAGAAAACAACTGCATAGGGGGACATTATTTTACTCTGACCCGTCTCACTGCCTTCTCTCGAAGGGAGGAACGATACTTTGGACTATTTCTTAACCGATGAGCAAAAGACCATTAAAAGCCTCGCCCGCCAGATTGCCGAGGAAAGAGTTTTGCCGGTGCGGGCGGAACTCGATGAAAAGGAAGAGTTCCCCTGGGACATTATGAGGGAACTGGGCAGTTCCGATATGTTCCGCGTTTTCATTCCCGAAGAGTACGAAGGACTCGGCGGCGGCTGTCTCGAGCTCTGCCTGGTGGTGGAAGAACTCAGCCGCGTTTGCAGCGGGGTGGCGGTAAGCTATGCCGCCAGCGCCCTCGGCTGTATGACCCTGATGGAATACGGCACCGACGAACAGAAGCGTATATTTCTCCCCGGTATCGCCAGCGGCGAGAAAATCGGTGCCTTCGCCGTCACCGAATCGACGGCCGGCAGTGATATCAGCAATATCAAGACCACCGCGGAAAAGGTCGAAGGGGGTTATCTCCTCAACGGCACAAAGCAGTTCATCACCAACGGTGGCGAAGCTGCCATTTACACGGTCATCGCCCTGACGGACAAGACCAGGGGGGCTCGCGGTGCCAGTGCCATTATCGTCGAGAAAGATACCCCCGGTTTCATCTTCGGCAAGAAAGAAAAAAAGATGGGCATACGCTCCTCCGCCACCCGCGAACTGGTCTTTAAAAACTGCCTCGTCCCCGAGGAAAACTTGCTCGGTAAACCCGGCCTCGGCTTCATTCAGGCTTTGCGACTTTTCGATAAGTCCCGCCCCGGCATCGGTGCCCAGGCGGTCGGCCTGGCCCAGGGCGCCCTCGAAGCGGCCGTGGACTACGCCGAGCAGCGGGTGCAATTCGACCAGCATATCATCAATATCCAGGCCGTGCAGCACATGCTGGCGGACATGGCGATTCAGACCGAAGCCGCCCGTGCTCTCGTCTACGCCGCCGCCAGGCACGTCGATAGCGGTGCCAAGAGTGTCACCGAGGAATCGTCGATGTCCAAGGTCTTTGCCTCCGACACTGCCATGAAGGTAGCCACCGATGCCGTCCAGATTTGCGGCGGCTCCGGCTACATGCGGGACTATCCTGTGGAGAAGATGATGCGTGACGCCAAAATCCTCCAGATATACGAGGGCACTAACCAGGTGTTGCGTAACACCATCGCCCTCAACCTGCGAAAGAGAAAGGGCAGGACTGCATGAACATCGTCGTCTGCATGAAACAGGTCCCCGGCACCACGCAGGTTAAAATCAATCCCGAGACCAATTCCCTCGTCCGCGAGGGTATCGAAAATATCATCAACCCCTTTGATGCTTATGCCCTGGAAGAAGGCGTGCGATTACGGGAAAAGTACGGCGGTAAGGTAACCGTCGTTTGCATGGGGCCGCCGCAGGCGGAGTCGGCACTCCGCGAGGCTATCTCTCTCGGTGCCGACGACGTGATACTGCTTTCCGACCGCGCTTTCGCCGTCGCCGATACCTGGGCTACCGCCCGTACGCTTTCGGCGGCGATGAAGAAACTGGCTTCGTACGATATCATCATCTGCGGTCGGCAGACCATCGACGGCGATACCGGCCAGGTCGGACCGGAGCTCGCCGAGATGCTGGAAGTCCCCTTCGTGGCTTACGTCAGCAATATCGAGGAGATAAAAGAGTCTTACCTGCGGGTGCGGCGCATGGTCGAGGAAGGCCATGAAATCATCGAGACCTCCCTTCCCACCGTCATCACCGTCGCCAAGGAGATTAACGTACCCCGTCTTCCCTCCCTCCGCGGCATCATGAAGTCTAAAAACGCCGCCATCACCACCTGGACCATTGCTGACCTGAATGTGTCCCCGGATATGGTGGGGCTGGCCGGCTCTTCCACCCAGGTAATAAAAATCTTCTTCCCGCAGCGGGTCCACAGGGCCGAGATACTTGAAGGAGACCTGGATACTCAGGTGGATACGCTCATCGACAGGTTGAAAGGCGCCAACCTGTGCTGAGGTAACTATGGATAAGATAGCCCGGGTCGACACCCTGAAATGTGTTGGCTGCGGGGAATGTACATATGTTTGTCCGGTTGGCGTGCTAGAAGTGGTCGATACCAAGTGCCGTGTGAACGAGGGGTGTATCGGCTGTGGCGCCTGCGTGGATGTCTGCAACTGGAGAGCGATAACCCTGTTAGATGAGAAAGACCAGAAGAAAGACTGACCTATAAAATGGGAATAAATTTCGACCTTGAAAAGTGCGTCGGCTGCGGCAGCTGCGTCCCGGCCTGTCCCTTCGGATTGCTGGAAATTGTCGATGATAAAGTACAGTTAAAGGAAGGCTGCACGCTCTGCGGCGCCTGCCGTGACGCCTGCGCTTACGAAGCCATCACCATCGAGGTGGAGACTTCACCAGAGAGTCGGGCGGACATCGATAGTTACCGCGGCATCTGGGTTTTTGCCGAGCAGCACCGCGCCAATCTCAAGAATGTCTCTTTCGAGCTTCTGTCCAAGGGACGGGAACTCGCCGATATTCTTTCGACGGAGCTATGTGCGATATGCTTCGGGTATAACGTCACCAATACTGACCTGCTTTTCGCTTACGGCGCCGACAAAATATACCTTATAGACAACCCCGAGCTCGCCGATAACCAGGAAGACTACCTTACCTACCAGTTCGTCGAGCTTATCCGCGAGCACAAACCGGAGGTGGTGCTGGCCGGGGCTACTGCCCTGGGTCGCTCTTTCTTCCCGCGCGTTGCCGCCATTCTCAACACCGGACTTACCGCCGACTGCACCGGACTGGATATCGATACGGAGAAAAGGCTCCTCCTCCAGACGCGCCCCACCTTCGGCGGCAACATCATGGCTACCATCATCTGCCCCGCCAGCCGGCCCCAGATGGCTACCGTCCGGCCCCGCGTTTTCAAGAAGGGTCAGCCCGACACAGGACACAAAGGAGATGTAATCCGGGTCGACTTTAAGCCCGATAATTTTCAGACCAGGACAATGCTACTTGAATTCATTGATGAAGTCACCGAGACGGTCAAGCTGGAAGACGCCGATATCATCGTTTCCGGGGGAAGAGGACTGGGTAAACCGGAGAATTTCAAGCTGCTCGAGGAACTTGCCGGGGTGCTGGGGGCAGCTCTGGGTGCTTCACGCGCCACGGTGGACGAGGGATGGATTCCCTATTCCCACCAGGTGGGTCAGACCGGCAAGACCGTCTGTCCCAGGCTGTATATCGCCTGCGGAATCTCCGGGGCTATCCAGCACCTGGCCGGTATGCAGACCTCCGATATCATCGTCGCCATCAACGACGACCCCAATGCCCCCATCTTCGAGGTGGCTACCTATGGCATCGTCGGCGACCTCTTCGAGGTCGTGCCCCTCCTCATCAAGAAGCTCAAGGAACAGTAAAAAAACCTGTCATTCCCGCCCAAGCGGGAATCCAGTCTCCCTCTGCTTATCTGTGGGTGGGCGGGTAATAAAAAACCAGAAACAACCAGTTCGCCCGTCCGCCGGTTATATGGTATAATGGATATACTTAGCAGGAAAACAAGCTCGGATACGCCTTAAGGCCGTCAACACATCCCTGACGGCGGTCAATATACGTTATAAATAATTCTTAAAGACACCCTGAGAATTTAAAAATCACCACAATCCCCATCTTCGATATTTATCTATACTCTTTTATCAAGGAGGATAACATGTCACAGGCAAAAAACGGCGATACCGTAAAAGTCCACTACACCGGCAAGTTGAATGATGGCACGGTATTCGACACCTCAACCGACCGCGAACCGCTGGAGTTCACCATCGGTAACGGACAACTCATTCAGGACTTCGAACAGGCGGTAATCGGCATGAATCCGGGTGAATCGAAGACGGTCCAGATATCCTCTAAAAACGCCTACGGCCCCCACCGCGATGATATGCTCATCGTCGTGGACCGCAGTCAGTTCCCCGAAAACCTGGAACCGAGGATCGACCAGCAACTTCAGATACGTAATCAGAATGGTGAATCATCGGTAGCAACAGTTGTCGATATATCCGGAACCAGCGTTACCCTGGACGCCAACCACCCGCTGGCTGGGCAGGACCTTACCTTCGAAATCCAGCTAACCGAAATCGCCTGAGCACCCCAATTTATCTCAAACCCCTTGCTACAGGCACACCTTTTAACCTATAATATTATGTTGTACCTCTCCGTATGAAGTCGAGGCATAATGCAGATAAACGTTTCCCAGTTACTTCAAGAGCCCATCGGGTCATCAAGGCGTTACCAGGTAAATGAGACGGCTGTTTTCGATAATGGCAGTACGCATCAGCTTACCGGCGAATGTCAGCTGTTACGCACCCAGCGCAGCGTACTGGTAAAATGCCAGGTTGATACCGATGCCGAACTAACGTGCAGTCGTTGTTTAACCGCATTCCGGCAGCCACTGACCATCAACTTCGAAGAGGAATATTTACCCACCGTGGATATCTTGACCGGTGCCCCTCTGGATACGCCGGACGAAATCAATCATTTTACCATCGATAAAAACCACGTCCTCGAACTCAACGAGGCAATCCGACAATACGCCCTACTGGTCATGCCCATGAAACCACTATGTCGGGAAGACTGCTCTGGATTATGCCAGAAATGCGGAAAAAACCTGAACGAAGGTCCCTGCGACTGCCCTCAGCAGGAAATCGACTCACGCTGGGCTAAACTGACGAATCTATTGTAACATCTTTATTTTTAATACAAATTTATAAACGGAGTACTTTATGGGAGCTTTACCAAAACGAAAGAAGAGCAAGTCAAGAGCCGGGAACAGATTGAGCCACAGCGCTGTAAAACCCCCGGTGTACATAGAATGCCCGCAATGTCACAGTCCAAAACTTCCCCACCACGCCTGTCCAACCTGCGGTACCTACAACGGGCGTGAGGTTGTCAAGGTAGAGAAACGGAAAAAGGCAGCCGGTTAGCCATATTAGTATTGGAGAGTATTTGATATGACTAAAGTAGCCTGGGTATTCCCCGGTCAGGGTTCACAGTCAGTAGGCATGTGCCGTGACCTTTATGATGTGAATAATACCGCCAGGGAGGTATTCGAGCAGGCCGATGAAGTCCTCGGGATCAAATTGTCCAGGCTCTGTTTCGAAGGACCTGAGGAAGAACTTACCCAGACCATTAACGCCCAGCCGGCCCTGGTGACCGCCAGCTACGCCTGTTTACAGGCAGCACGAGAGATTGCCGGAAAAAGCCTGCCCGAGCCTTCCTTCCTAGCCGGCCACAGTCTGGGTGAATATACCGCTCTCACTGTAGCCGGTGTTTTTGACTTTGCTACGGCGGTACATCTAGCCAGGGAAAGAGGACGATTAATGCATGAAGCCGGTCAGCTACAATTAGGCAGCATGGCGGCTATAATCGGACTGGAAGAGCAATTACTCGCCGAAGTATGCAAAAAGACAGATACCGTGATGGCCAATGTAAATTGCCCCGGTCAAATCGTCATCAGCGGTGCTGCTGATAACATCACCAAAGCCATGGAAATGGCTACTGCCGCCGGAGCCAAACGCGCTATCGAACTTCAGGTAAGTGGCGCTTTCCATTCGCCGTTGATGAAACCGGCCGTGGATGGACTGGTCAAATATCTGGAAGAGACCGAGATGAAAGACCCGGCGGTACCGGTAATTGCCAATATGACCGGAGAGCCTTTATCCACCGCCGCGGAAGTAAGAGCCGAACTCCGTAACCAGTTGACCAACCCGGTACTGTGGCAGCGTACTATCGAATATATTTACGGACAGGGAGTACCGACCTTTATCGAAATCGGGCCGGGTAAAGTGCTGACGGGGCTTATCAGGAGAATCAATAGCGAAGCCAGGACCATTAATCTGAACGACTTGGAGTCCATCAGAAACCTGGCCAGCGAATAACGAGTCCGGGAGTAACAGCATCATGGACCTTACCGATAAAGTAGCCATCGTTACCGGCAGTGCCCGGGGAATCGGGCGAGAAATCGCCCTGAAACTGGCTGAGGTCGGTGCCGATGTTGCTGTCAATGATATCGAAGTCGCCGCCGAATCCCTGGAAAGCGTTGTTAAAGAAATCAAAGCTCTCAACAGACGCAGCCTGGCCGTTACCGCTGATGTCAGCTCCTCTGCAGATGTCAACCGTCTCATCGAGACCGTCATCGGGGAGTTCGGTAAGATCGACATCCTGGTTAATAACGCCGGAGTAACCCGCGACCAGTTATTGATGAAGATGACCGAAGAGGAATGGGATACCGTATTAGATATCGACCTTAAAAGCGCTTTTCTCTGTACCAAGGCGGTAATACGACACATGCTCAAGCAACGTTCGGGGAGGATTATCAGTATCGCCAGTGTCGTTGGTATGGTGGGTAATGCCGGGCAGGCAAACTATGCTTCCGCCAAAGCAGGAATAATCGGCTTCACCAGGTCGATTGCCAAAGAAGTAGGTTCCCGCAGTATAACCGTGAACGCCATCGCCCCCGGTTATATCCAGACCAAAATGACCGAACAACTCAACGATGACCAGCGGCAGGAGATGCTGAAACGTATTCCTCTAAACAGCCTGGGAACTCCGCGCGACGTGGCTGAAGCCGTGGCTTTCCTGGCTTCCGAAGAGGCCAGATATATTACCGGACATGTCCTCAACGTAGACGGAGGCATGGCCGGGGTATAATCGATTAAGTTTTCAAGCTGAACGTCAGGACTCGGCTAGTTGCCTCTTCTCCGTGAGGTCAATCCTGGGACCGAGCTTTCGCATCCGCCATTCCTGCAGGCAGTGAAGTACCTCATCGTCGGTAATATCATGCCAGTATTTATAATAATCCGAAAGGTAAAACTGCGGCGAAGTCCCCACGGCACAGGTCACCACTTTATCCGCCACTTTTTTCAATTCTTCGATAACTGCCTCCGGGCCTACCGGGACGGCAGAGATTATTCTATCCGGTTTACGGAGCCGCACCGACTCTATAGCCGCCCTCATAGTATACCCTGAAGCCAGCCCATCATCCACTATAATTACCGTCCGTCCGCTTACAGTAAGCGGTGGCCTGTCTTTATGATAAAGCAGGCTTCTGTTGCGTATGTCCGCTCTCACCTGATTTACCTGGTAATTTATCTGCTGCTGACTGAGACCAGCGCTCTTCACCACATCCTCATTGTAGATTATCGTGCCATCATCGGTTACCGAACCAAAACCACCTTCGGGGCTGAGGGGAAGAGGAATCTTACGTGATATAACCATGTCGAGTTCAACATCGAGGGCCAGGGCTACACTGAGGGCTACCGCGACGCCGCCGTTAGGAATACCCAATACAACCACAGGTTTTCCGTAATATTCAACCAGCTTATTTGCCAGCTGACGTCCGGCGTCATACCGGTTTTCAAAGATGGGCGTGGTAGAAGGCAGATGCATCTTATTCTCCTTCCGGGTATTTGTATTGCTGTGCTATTTTATCAGTTTAAATTCGTTTACGTCCACAAGGCCAAGGTCGGTAAGTCTGATTTCCGGGATCACCGGTAGTGCGATAAATGAAAGAGTAGCGAAAGGCGACGGTAACACCGTCCCCAGGTCGGCAGCTATTTTTTCAAGTCTTTCCAGACCAGCAACCACATCCTCCAGTGGTTGGTCGGATAACAACCCGGCGATGGGCATGGCCAGGCTGGCCAGTACTTTACCTTCCGCCGCCACGACCAGACCACCCTGCATCCTTTCAATCTCCTTAACAGCAGCGATCATATCACCATCACTGGCACCAACGACAACGATATTGTGAGAATCATGGGCAATGGAAGAAGCCAGAGCTCCCTTCTTCAGGCCGAAGCCGGTAATCAGCCCCAGTCCCACATTGCCTGTCGCCCGGTGCCTTTCGATGACCACTGCTTTCAAAATATCACGTTCCACATCCGGTACAATCAATCCATCGACGGTTTTTACTTTCACTGATTTTTTACGGGTGATTATCTGGTCGGGTATCACCTCGATAACATTTTGATACTCGCCGCTGGCTTTCAGTCGAAAAGACTCTTCGGAAATAGACCCGATTTTCAGGGTATTTCTCAAACGGCTGCCGTGAGTTTGAAACGATGCGAAAATTGCTTCGCTCCGCCGCGCCACCAGCCGCCCCTGGTAAAAGACCTCATTGATTATTAACTCATACAGGTTATCGAGCACTATCAGGTTGGCGTCATAACCTGGTGCAATCGCCCCGAGTTTATCTAGTCCAAAATACCGGGCGGTGTTTACGGTAGCCATTTGAATCGCCCTTATCGGTTCCATTCCCAGCTTTATCGCCTTACGCACGACCGCATCGATATCTCCATCATAAAGCAGGTCGGTGCAATTGCGGTCATCAACCACAAAAAAGCACCGGGGCCAGGTCTTATCGTCGACCAACGGGAGAAGCGCTTCCAGGTTCTTCTCCGAGGAGCCCTCCCTTATCATGACAAACATACCGCTTTGAAGCTTTTCGCGGGCCTCATCCAGAGCGACAGATTCATGGTCGGAGCGCATACCGGCGGCGATATATGCCCCGAGGTCTTTACCGGTAAGACCGGGGGCATGGCCGTCAATTACCCTGTTTCGCATCGCGGTTATCTTGCTCAGAACACCGGCGTCACCCGCCAGAACACCGGGGTAATTCATCATTTCACCGAGTCCGATACACTCCCGCCAGCGTCGCATTTTTCGAATATCATCAGGGGTGATGATATGGCCGGATGTTTCCAGATGGGTGGCCGGTACACAGGAAGGAGCCATTAAAAACATATCAAAAGGCAACCACCGGGCGCAGTCCAGTACGTACTTGATACCTTCCAGCCCGCAGACGTTGGCGATTTCGTGAAGGTCGGTGACCAGGGCCGACGTACCGTGCGGCACCACCGCCCGGGCGTACTGGCCAACATCCAGCATGGAGCTTTCCAGGTGAGTGTGCCCGTTGATGAATCCCGGTGCCAGGTAGCGATCATTGAGGTCTATTACCTCTTTGGCGAGGTTATAGTCGCCCACGCCGGCTATCCTGCCCTGATAGATAGCGACATTTCCCTCCTCGACTTCTCCATTAAGTGTGTTAATAATCCTGGCATTAGCCAGAATGAGGTCGGCGGGAGAGTCTCCTCTGGCAACAGAAATCAAGTAGTTCAAACCGGTCAAAATCATTCCTCCAGATAAAAGATATCGGGAAGATTGCGGTATTGCTCGTCGCAGTCCAGGCCGTAACCGACCAGGAACTTATCGGGGACGGTCAGGCCAAGGTAATCTATCTTTACCGGCTTTCTCCGGCGGGACGGCTTGTCCAGCAGGGCGCATAGTTTCAGCGAGGCAGGGTTTTTCTCCTCGAGATAGTCTAAAAGGAAGGACACGGTAATACCGGTATCGATAATATCCTCGACGACCAGCACATGCCTGTCTCTAACCTGACAGCTTAATTCCTGCACTATCTTAACTCTGCCGGAGGTCTGCTTTCCGCTGCCGTAGCTGGACAGGCGAATGAAATCCACTTCCAGCGGAAAATTCATACTGCGGACAAGGTCGGCCATGAAAATAAAAACCCCTTTCAAAATGCCAATGAGAACCGGGTTTTTATCACGATAATCACGGGTAATTTCCGCTGCCAGACGGTTTACAGCAGATTCTATCTGCTCCCTGGTAAAAAGAGTGTGCCGTTCTGGATGAGAACTCATATCTAAATGAAATTATAGTCTTTGATACTGCTCATGTCTACAGGAAGGGAAGGAATCTGGGTTGTGATGTGATTAATATTGAGATTTATCGGACGATGGAATACAACTGACCCGGGACAGGAAGATTTTCATAATACTTCGCGGAGCTAGTCGTCTCCGGAATCTCGCCGGGACATCTTATTTAACTCCTGCCAGGCCTCAAGCTCCTCTTCGCTCAGTGGTTTGCAGGATTGCAGTTTATTATTGGCCAGGACGATTAAATAAAGACTGCGGCATTTCCAGCAGCGATACGGTCCTTCGTACATGGTCTGTGCCAGAGACATCTTCCCGATAGATTCGCACTCAGGACACTTTATTTCTATCATAATTCTGCCTCCCCGGTAATTTCGGAACGCTAGGTCTGTTCCATCTCATCAATCGCGATATTCAATTTTACCCCTTTTTCAGTAACCTCGGCTACCTGTTTGGGAGTGAAGAAAACGGCGTCATCTTCCTCTTCTCTGCGCACCATATATTTCCGCGGCTCGCCCGACCAGCTGTCCATAATAACGTAGTTGACATCTCCGAGAATCTTCCCGTTTTTATCTGTTACCAGCGCGCCGTATTCAATATCCATCGTTCACAACCTGACTTAATATTACATCACATACCTATGAAAAAAAGCTGGAGTTATCACCCAGCCTTTATACTCTAATCTAACAAACGCCGGAGCTGTTGTCAAATTTTAAAAGTTAAAGTTCAACTATCTCCGTGGGGCCTGACAATTACCTTGATGGAATCACCGGCAGCGGCTACCATGCGAAAACCCTGCCCCGTCTCCTCCAGCTTGAGCCTGTGAGTAATCATATCGGAAACAGGCACGCGACGACTATGAAGAAGCTCGAGAGCTGTCATGTAGTCGGCGGGGCTGCCTGCATATGACGTGGTTAGCGTGATGTCAGTTCTCCAGAAAAGGGTATTTATGGATAGAGGAACGGCGGCGCCGGGGTCGGCAGGAGCAAATAAGAGTATAGTGCCACCGCGTTCGACCGATGATAACGCCTGCTGAACCGCAGATATAGCCCCCGTGCATACAATCACCAGGTCAGCAAGGTAACTATCGTTTTTCCCCCGCAGTTTATCCGGCGAGTATTCATCGGCATGAAAGGTAATATCAGCCCCGAACCGCCTGGCTGCTTCAAGACGGAAGTCACTGACATCCGTAGCGGTAATCCGACCCGAACCAAGAGCTTTCGCCAGTTTGATGTGAAGCAAACCGGAGATACCGCTGCCGATGACCAGCACGCTCTGGCCCGGTTTCAGGTTCGCCCGTCTCTGCCCCCGCAAGACACAGGCCAGTGGCTCGATAAAAGTCGCATCTTCATACGATAAATCATCCGGAAGGGCAAATACCCCACGGTCGACGTTTATTGCCGGGACACGGACGTATTCTGCGAAACCACCCGGGTCGATATTGGTGGTGCGTAATGTTTCGCAAACGGTGGGATTCCCACTTAGGCAATAATGGCAGGTATTACAGGGCACGTGGTGGGCAATGGCGATGCGGTCGCCGACTTTATACTTATCAACACTCTCCCCTACCTCAACTACCTCTCCGGCTATTTCATGTCCCAGCACCAGCGGCGCTCTGTCGAGACGGTACCACTCCATCACGTCACTGCCGCAGATACCGCATGCCATCACCTTCATCAGCAGCTCATCGGGCCCGATGTCCGGTACGGGCATCTCCTCAATCCGCACATCGCGGTTACTATACCAGCTGGCGACACGCATCCTCTTCTCTGTGGCTCTATTCATTCTTAACTGTATCGTATATCTCCTGCGCCTGCTTCGGGGTAGCATTATCATGGACGATAGCACGGATCGCCCTGATGGCAGCTACCGGATACTCGTTCTGCCAGATGTTCCTTCCCAGGTTAACACCGATGGCGCCTTTCTGCATACCATCATGAACAAACTCGAAAACCTCCAGCTCGGTCTCCGTACGCGGTCCGCCCGCCATCACCACCGGTACGGGACATCCTTTCACTACTTTTTCAAATCCCTCGCACCAGTAGGTCTTGACAATCCTAGCACCCAGTTCGGCGGCGATACGGCAGCATAGTGCCAGATAGCGGGCATCCCTCTTCTCCAGTTCCTTACCTACGGCGGTTACCGCCATTACCGGGATGTCGTACTTCTCACCCTCATTTACCAGCCTGGAAAGGTTCAGAAGTGATTCTTTTTCATAATCAGTGCCGACGAAGATAGAAAGGCCCATCGCCATGGCATTCAGCCTGATAACATCCTCGATATCCGTGGTTATACCCTCGTTGGCGAGGTCGGCCCCGACCATGCTGGTACCACCGGATACCCTAAGAATAATCGGTTTAGAATTGGCGGGGCTTATCGCCGAACGCAACACGCCCCGGGTGACGAATACAGCATCGGCGTAAGGCATTATCGGTTCCAGGGTTTTCCCCGGTTCTTCCAGTTTCCTGGTGGGGCCCTGAAAATATCCGTGGTCTATTGGCATAAAAAGACACTTTCCATCGCTCTGAATCAACTGTGCCAATCGATTAGCCATTCCCCATTCCATAATCAGCCGTCCTCCTTTCGAGTGTATATCACCGTATCCATAATAATCTATGGCATATTAATACAATAGTCAAATATCACCCTACCGGACGGATGTCCGCCAGGTGAGTATCTGAATTCTCGTTATATTTGGCCAGGGGCTAAAAAAGAAAAAGCCCTGATATTTACCAGGGCTCCTCTTTGACGTGTGTTATCTCTATAATGTATCAGTCTATTTTCTTAAATTTGCTTCTCGGCGCGCCGCATACGGGGCACCTCTCCGGAGCTTCACCCTCCACCGTATTACCGCAGACCTGACAAACGTAATAAGGTGCTTCTTTTGCCTTTTTACCCGCCTCGAGGTCTTTCAGGGCTGCCTGGAAGAGCTTGTGATGTATCTTCTCTACTTTATTGGCGAGGTCGAAGCTGTTTTCGGCTTTCTGATTGCCTTCGGCTTTAGCCTGCTCGATGAAACCGGGATACATCTCGGTGAACTCATAGTTCTCACCACCGACGGCAGCCTGGAGGTTCTCTTTATCCGACTTTATTTCCCCGAGCACTCTCAGGTGATTTCGGGCGTGGACGGTTTCTGCCTCGGCTGCTGCCCGGAACAGGCGAGCTAACTGTTTATTTCCCGCTTCATCGGCCTTTTCAGAGAAGAAGAGATACTTGCGGTTTGCCTGGCTCTCTCCGGCAAAAGCCTCCTCGAGATTCGCTTTGGTATCAGTCATAATTATCCTCCTTACATCTATCCGTTTTTATTTGTGTCCATTGGTAATAATAGCATAATCATGCAAATTTTCAGTGACAAAAGTAACGTTCCCGAAAGGCATTACCCCCTGGCAGGTAAAACGAGAGCCAGATTTATCTGAATGGAAACATCCACCTCTACGTCGAGGTTTCCGTACCGTTCGGTCAATTCGTGCTCGATTGTCTTCAGTACCTGCAAGTGCACATCTTCGGGCGCCAGGTTGGTGAACGAATAATAATGTGATTTCATATGTGCCAGTGTTTTATCTATCCCTAGGCGTATCTTCCAACGCCAGCGGTCCTGGAGCCTTTCGATGCGGCGCCCGATGCCGGTAACATAATCATCAAGCTCAGCGGCGGTTTTCATGCCGATATGACTGGCAGAATACCCTCTTTCGGCGCAGAGCTCGCGATACCTGGCCTTGATATCGGGTATTTCAGAACCGGTACCGGTATAGAGAAAGACGATAGGTCCATCCGGGCGGAGTACTCGAAAGACTTCTTCCATAGCCTTTTTCCAGTCGCGTATAAGATGTAAAACATGGACGGCCACAGCGATATCGAAAACACCATCGGCGAAGGGCAGGTGGGTGGCATCCGCTTTTTGAAACGTTACCCGCGGGACCGGGTTTTTCCGGAGTTTCCCGGAAAGTACATTCAACATCTCATCGGAGATATCCACGCCGGTAACATCATACCCCCTTGCCGCGAAGGGGATGGCAATCCGTCCCGTACCGATACCCGGTTCAAAGAGCTTCCTGTAGCTCGATGGCGGGAACCGTGCCGTGATGAAGTCCAGAACCGCATTGAAGCAGTCCTCATCGTAGACACGAGTATCGTCATAAACGGACGCTATTGAGTCGAAATTCATGGATTCCACGATGATATTATACTATGCCGAAGTGATGATGAATACTGCTAGCAGCCTGGTTTTATGTATCGAAATTCAGGTACCAGAATAGAGCAATTTCCTCCCGACAACTGTCAGAGGCACCGTAGAGTCCGGTATCAAAACCCCTGAGGAGGAAGCCGCAACTTGCATAGAAGAGACAGGCGCCCACGTTATTGTCCTGAGTTTCCAGCATGATGCCGGGCAGCTTCTTATCCTTTGCCCACTGCAAGCCACGGGATATCAACGCCCGGCCGATGCCCATCCTGCGGAACTTGCGGTCAACGCCAATACCCTCGACCCAGGCAAATCTGTTCCAGTTTATCCGCAGGAGCAGCTCTCCAGCGATTTGTCTGCCGACATAAGCGAGAAAAACGCCTTTTTCAGGGTCATTGGGGTAGGTTGTATAGTCGAAATCATCCGGTGGATAACGCTTGGTTTTATGAGGAACCTTGACGATGGTATAGCTCAAACGGTCGCCCTCAAAACGAAGGATGAGTCTGGAATCGATATCAAATTCGTTGTCAACCTTGTGGATGTCCTTGACCAGGCTACTATCAAGCTCTTTGATGATGAATTTCGCCATACACCACTTCCTAATCCGTCCCTTTCACTAGCTTTTCAACAGCGTCGACTATTTCCGCGGTAGGCGTGCCGGGCCCGAAAACGGCTTTCACGCCGATTTTTTGCAGTTCCAGGATATCGTCCTCGGGGATGATGCCGCCGGCAATGACGTTGACACTATCCATGTTCCTATCGCGGAGCCCCTGCATAACATCGTCAAACAACTCCAGATGGGCGCCGGAGAGACAGCTGAGTCCGATAACATCGACGTCTTCCTGGAGGGCCGACTGGACAATCATCTCCGGGGTCTGGCGGATTCCGGTATAAATTACCTCCATGCCGGCATCACGGAGGGCGCGCGCCACGACCTTGGCACCGCGGTCATGTCCGTCCAGTCCGGGCTTGGCGATGAGGACACGGATTTTTTTCTTGCTCAAGAGTTACTCCCCTCCTTCTCTCAGCTGCAGGAGTTCAACGAGTACTCCATTCACCGACTTGGGATGAAGAAAACCGGTTTGCCCGGCAACGCCTTCTCCGCTTACATTACCAATGATTCGGAAACCCTTCTTTTCCATGGCTTTTAGTTCCTTATTTATGTCATCCACCTCCAAGGCGATGTGGTGAAGCCCCTCGCCGCGAGTTTCCAGGAATTTAGCCACGGTACTGTCGGGACCGGTCGGTTCCATAAGGTCGATCTCCATGCCTTCACCCACCCTGAATATAGCCTCGTTCACCTTTTGGGACGGGGCTTCCTCCAGACGGGGTTTAACACCGAGCAGGCTTTCGAATAAAGGAATACTCTCTTTCAGATCTTTTACGGCGATGCCGATGTGGTGGACTCTCTTTATCATTATTTCTCCTCGATTATTATCACCTCTCCACCCGACCCCTGGATTCCCGCCTTCGCGGGAATGACAGCGAGATAAAAGGGATTGACGCGGATCTATATGATTACATACTCCCGCTGGATGCCGAACACTTCACGCAGGGTATCGCATATCTCCCCGACAGTTGCCAGGGCTTCCACACAATCAATAAAAGCGGATATGGTATTTTCGTTTCCAGCGGCCACCCGGCGCAGATTTTCCAGGGAAGCCTTTACCGTCGCGGAATCTCTCTGCTGTTTCACTTTGGTAAGGCTGGCCATTTGCTTTTTTTCTTCTTCCGGGTTGATTTTATTAAGACTCTTGAGTTTCTCGTACGGGGTGGCGAACTTATTCACGCCCACCACCACTCTTTTTTCCGCTTCGACTTCCTTCTGATAGCGGTAGGAGCTTTCCTGTATCTCCCGCTGCTGATATCCCTTCTCGATAGCCGCCAGGACACCGCCCAGTGAATCGATTTTATCAATATACCGTTCGGCGGCTTCCATGATATCGCGGGTGAGTTTCTCCACCATCCACGAGCCGCCCAGGGGATCGATAGAGTCGGCGACACCGCTCTCGTAAGCCAGGACCTGCTGGGTACGCAGGGCGGTGGTGACCGCCTCCTCGGAGGGCGTGGCGTAGGCTTCATCGTAGGAATTGGTGTGGAGCGACTGCGTACCGCCGAGGATTGCCGCCAGCGCCTGAAGAGCGACCCTGACGATATTGTTGTAGGGCTGCTGGGCTGTCAGTGAACAGCCGGTCGTCTGGGTGTGAAAACGGAGCATCCAGCTGCGGTCGTCTCTGGCACCGAACCTTTCTTTCATTATTTTAGCCCAGAGTATTCGAGCGGCCCGGAACTTGGCCACCTCTTCAAGTAGATTGTTGTGAGCATCAAAGAAGAAGGAAAGACGGCCAGCAAACTCATCGATATCGAGGCAGCGGTCTAGAGCCGCCTTAACGTAAGCAATACCGTTAGCCAGCGTGAAGGCGATTTCCTGCACCGCCGTTGAGCCGGCCTCCCGCATGTGGTAGCCGCTGATGCTTATCGTATTCCAGCGCGGCATTTCGCGGCGGCAATACTCGAAAATATCGGTGGTCAATCGCATCGAGGGGGCGGGCGGGAAGATGTAGGTGCCGCGGGCAATATATTCCTTGAGGATATCGTTCTGAACGGTACCATTAAGCTCAGAAAGGGCGACACCCTGTTTTCTGGCCAGAGCGATATACATCGCCAGCAATACCGGGGCGGTGGCGTTGATGGTCATGGATGTGCTGACCTTATCCAGCGGGATATTTTGAAAAAGTATTTCCATATCTTTCAAGGTATCGATGGGCACACCCACCTTGCCGACCTCGCCGCGTGCCAGGGGGTTATCAGAATCATAGCCAATCTGGGTGGGGAGGTCGAAGGCGATGCTCAGGCCGGTCTGACCCTGGTCAAGGAGATAACGATAGCGGCGGTTCGACTCCTCGGCGGAGGCGAAGCCGGAATACTGGCGCATTGTCCAGAGCCTACCGCGGTACATGGTGGGCTGAATGCCACGTCCGAAGGGGTATTCGCCGGGATAACCCGGAGATTCCTCAAGGTCAATGCCCTTGATATCCCCGGGGGTGTAGAGGGGCGATATCTCCATTCCAGAGGTCAGTGTAAAATCGGGCTGGCGCTCAGGGGATTTACCAATCGCAGGTTCGTATGTATCCTGCTGCCACTTCTTCTTGCGTTCCGGGGGCATTGTTCCTGCCTCAATCCTGATATACACCAAAACAATATCAGAAAGGGGGATTTATTACAACCGGAGGTAGTTTCCAATACCGCTACGAGTAACGTATACTATAAATAGTACAAATCGTTGTTTTTAATCCAAACTTAAATATTTATAGAGGTAAGTACGATTAATATCTTCAGGAAAGCGCTAAAGCGTACCCACGATACCTGGTTCGTGCGGGCGATGGGCCTGCTGGACCGCAAGAAAATAGACGAGGAAGTCTGGGAGGAGCTGGAGGAGTTGCTCATCTCGGCGGACGTGGGAGTCAGCACGACGACCAAGCTCATCGATAACGTGAAGCAAAAAGCCGCCGACGAAGACCTGGACGGTTCGCAGGTGAGTGCGGCATTACAGCAGGAAATGGTAAACATCCTGAGCATCCCGTCCCGTGAAGAGAGCGAAGAGAAACCATCGCCGAAGGTCATCCTGCTGGTGGGCGTCAACGGCAGCGGCAAGACCACCTCCATCGCCAAGCTGGCGTACAAGATGAAAAAAGAGGGACAGAGCGTACTGCTGGCGGCGGCAGACACCTTCCGGGCAGCCGCCATCGACCAGCTCAAAAAGCAGGGGGAAAGGGCGGGGGTGGATGTCATCGCGCACCAGCCCGGCGCCGACCCCGGGGCAGTGGTCTACGACGCTTTACAGGCGGCGAAAAGTCGATACATCGATAACGTGATTATTGATACGGCCGGAAGACTGCACACCAAGTACAACCTGATGGAGGAGTTGAAAAAGGTGAGGCGCGTCGCTGCCAAGCTGGACGAGACCGCCCCGCACGAGGTTATCCTGGTGCTGGACGCCACAACTGGGCAGAATGGACTGAGCCAGGCGAAATATTTCACCCAAGCGGTAGGCGTGACCGGCATCTTTCTCGCCAAGCTGGACGGCACCGCCAAGGGCGGCATCGTCCTGGCCATCTGCGACGAACTCTCCGTTCCGATACAGCTTATCGGGATTGGCGAAGGCCTGGAGGATATGGTAAGCTTTGAAGCAAAAGCCTTCGTAGAGGCTTTATGCTCCTGACGTTCCGGAGGCAGGATGATTTACCTGGATGTTAGCCCGATAGCCTTCACCATCGGCTCTTTCAGCGTCCGGTGGTACGGCATCATGGTTGCCCTGGCGGTCCTGACGCTGGTGTTGTGGGCATTGTACTGGGCTAAAAAAGATCCCAAAATCCGCTACGACACGATTATCACTGCGGCTATCGTCGGCATACCTTCTGGCTATATCTTCTCCAGGTTGCTGCACGTCGTCGATTATTGGGACTATTTCATGGAACACCCCGGCGAGATAATCGGCGGTGAGGGGCTGACGATATACGGCGCGATACTGGGGGCGGCTCTGGGCATCTGGATATACAGTCGGTTCAGCAGGTTCAATTACGGTTATCATGCCGACGTGCTGGCGCCGGGCATTATCCTGGCCCAGGCTATCGGCAGAGTAGGTTGTACACTGAACGGCTGCTGCTACGGGACACAATGCGACCTGCCCTGGGCTATCGTTTATGAGCATCCGGAAAGTCTCGGTCCCCTAGGAATCCCCGTACACCCCACCCAGATTTACGAGATTATCTATAACCTGATAATATTCGGCGTATTGCTCCTGCTGCGGAAACGCTTCCGCCCGGACGGCTCGTTATTCATGGTTTACCTAAGCCTTTACGCGGTCTGGCGATTCTCAATCGGATTCATCCGCGACGGTAAAGAACTGCTTTTCGGCCTGCACGAAGCGCAGATAATATCGATACTGGTATTGATAGTAACCATCACCCTGATGGCCTGGAAGACGCGGTGGGTGAAGCGTGATGAGATAAACTCCGAAGAATGAGGAGGTAACATGGACGAGTGGAGTCATTTCTGGAGCATTTCGTTCCTTATTGTCTGGCTGGGTAGTTTCGTGGTAGTTTCGGTGGATTCTGCCTACCGAAAAATAAGTCCCATTTTCTGGCGGATAGCAGGACTGTTCGGGGGACCGTTTGCCCTGCTGGCTTACGGACTGGTGAGGGAGAAACAGAGTAAATAACTATCAGGTCTAACTAGTTCTTATGGCAGTTGATTGCAGCCGTTTGCCAGTCCAGGCCGTCATCCTGGCGCACGCCGCCGACAGCGCATACCCTGATATCATTGCCCTGATGCGTTTCCGCCGATATATCATAGATAAAACCGGCGATATCCTCAGGTGTTTCCGCATCGAAAGGCACCACCGGCAGTCCTTCATCAATCCTGAAAGCTTCCGGTTTTTCCATATCGCCCGCGTAAGTAGAGATGCCTATCAACGTGCCCGGAGCCGGCTGTAGTTTCCAGGCAGTCGCCGGACCACTACTCGTGATAATGGAAACGAGATAGACATGGTCGTACTTCCCGGTAGGGCTGGTGATAACCCCGGCAATGCGAGGTGTACCGAGGCTGTCCGGCTCGTAGCGGGCACCGTCCATTAGCTTTTTCAGATAGCTTTTAGTCGGCGCAGACGCCACGTGGTAAAGCAAGCGATATGTCTCGAAGATGGCGTCGGTCTGGATTCCGTTGCTGATGACAGCCAGTCCGATACCATTATCATACCTGACGGCGGTATAGTGCCGCAGGGGGTCGTAGGGAATATCACCGAGTGGCCCGATGATAATGCCGTTCCCGGTGGGTACCGCCTTTCGCTCCCGGCTGGCGGGGCTGCGACCGGTGACGAGATAGGCGAAAACGGGGTTCCCTTTTTCCGTGATACCCAGGAATATCTGTCTGCCGGGATAAGGCCCGTTAGGATTTTTCATCGCGATATCTCCTTTTCAGGCACTCGATTTGAGGTCGAGAATATTCAGCCTGAGCTGGTTCTTCCCCTGCCAGTTATCCACCTCAATATTATAAACGATATCAAGTCGGGATGATAACTCGTCGCGGTGGTTACTCAAACGGAAAGCGACACCGTCCCAGACCGAACCGCCCTGCCGGAGCTTGAGTCGCAGGTGCTCTCCGTCATTCCCCATCGTCCTCTTTTCCAGCACCTCCACACCCTGACTTAAAAACAGCGGGACAGGATTGCCGATGCCGAAAGGAGCCAGCGACTGAATGGAGGCGAAGGCATCGCCGGCCAGGTCGGGCAGGTTAACCCGGGCATCGATATCAAGATGAGGCATCAATTCGACGCATTCCAGTTCCCCGGCAGCAAGTTTTATTAGTCCGGATTCAAGTTCGGGCAATTCCGAAGTGGGCATGGTAAAACCGGCCGCCTGGGAATGCCCGCCGAACCGGGAGAAGAAGTGACTGAAATGATTGAGAGCAGCAATCATGTTAAACTCCGGTATGCTGCGGCAGCTACCGTGACTCTGCGTCTCGGTAGTATGTACAACGATTGAAGGACGGTAGAACTCCTCCGCAAGTCGGCCGGCCACCAGCCCGGCGATACCGAGGGGATAATCTTTGCCGGCGGCAATCAACAGCGGCTGCAATCCGCCCTCCTGCACTTCCTCGCGGGCCATTGCCAGTATTTTTGTGGTCATTTCCTGGCGCTCACGATTCTTCCTGGCCAGCCAGTCGGCAAGCTCCGCCGCTTCCTGCGGCGATTCGGTAACCAGCAGGTTATACCCGGTAAGTCCGTCAGCCATCCTTCCGGCGGCGTTGAGGCAGGGACCGATTATCCACGATATGCTGTCGGAATCAAGTCCGCCGACTTCAAGGCGTGTCTGCTTTATCAACTCCCCGATGCCGAGTCGAGGTTCATTATTAATTCGCTTCAATCCCTCGACGATAAGATAGCGGTTTTCTGCCAGTGGTGGGGACAAATCGGCGATAGTGCCGATAGCAACGAGGTCGAGCAGCCACTCGAGACGGTCGTCCCTGCCGAGACTACGGAAAAGGGCCTGCAATACCTTGAAAGCCACGCCGACACCAGCCAGCTGGGAGAAAGGATAAGCCGAACCGGCAAGCTTGGGGTTGACGATGGCAACGGCATCCGGGATTTCATCCAGGGGGGTGTGATGGTCGGTGACGACGACATCAAGTCCGAGATTTTTCGCTTTTTTCACCTGAAGGACATCGGTGATACCGCAGTCGACGGTGACGACCAGGCCGACGCCCTGCTCGCGGAGGATTTTAAGTGCGCCGGTGGCCAGTCCGTGTCCCTCGGTCTGGCGATGAGGTATATAGGGGACGGCATCACCCCCGAGGGCTCTCAAACCCAGCACGAAAGCCGCCGTGGCGGTCATGCCGTCGGCATCATAGTCACCGTAGACGGCGATTTTCTCGCCGGAGAGCAGCGCCCGGTAAATCCTGGCGACGGCTTTCTCTGCGTCCGGCAGCAATAAGGGGTCATTGAGAAGGCGGCTATCGCTGGCGAGAAATTGTGTAAAGTCGACCGGGTCGGTTATTCCCCGGTTATAAAAAAGCTGCACCAACAGAGGAGAATATCCGGGACAATTGAGACGTTTTTCATCGAGCCGGGGCAGGAGGTTCCAGCGAAAATGGCTCAAGCCGATTCCCCGGAGTATTTCTTCAAAATAAGCACCGAATTATGTCCGCCGAAACCGAAGGAATTGGTCAGGGCGATATTTACCTCGGCCTGGCGGGCGGTATTAGGGACATAATCGAGGTCACAATCGGGGTCAGGATTTTCGTAATTAATCGTCGGCGGGATTATCCCGTTGATGATGGTCATGATGCAAATAGCGGGCTCGATAGCCCCGGCTGCACCAATAAGGTGTCCGGTCATCGACTTGGTGGAACTTACCGGGACTTTATAGGCATGGTCGCCGAAAGCGGTCTTGATGGCTTTTGTCTCCATGGCATCGTTGAGCTGGGTAGAGGTACCGTGGGCATTGATATAGTCGATTTCCTCCGGTTTGAGACTGCCGTTCTTCAGGGCAATCTGCATAGCCCGGGCAGCTCCTTCACCGCTTTCCAGTGGCTGAGTGATATGAAAGGAGTCCGAAGTGGCAGCGTAGGCAACAAGCTCCGCCAGGATATGAGCGTTTCTCTTCAGGGCGTGCCGTAGGCTTTCCATCACCAGAATGACAGCGCCTTCAGAGATAACAAAGCCGTCACGCTCGGTATCAAAGGGACGCGACGCTTTCTGCGGGGCATCGTTCCTGGTGGAAAGGGCATGAAGCGCATTAAAAGAAGTAATACCGAGGGGATTGACAATAGCCTCGGTACCCCCGGCCAGCATGATATCGGCGCCGCCCCGCCGGATTAGTTCATAGGCGAGGCCGATGGCATCCGAGCCGCTGGAGCATGCCGAGGTGGTACAGAAATTGGGTCCTTTCACTCCCAGGGCAATGGAAACCTGGGCCGCGGCGATATCCGCAATCATCATCGGTGCCAGGAACGGGCTGACCCGGTCAGGGCCTTTTTCTATGAGGATTTTCGCCTGTTCAAACATCGTGGTCAGGCCGCCGATACCGCAGCCGACATAGACTCCGATATCATCCCGATTGCTCTGGTCAATCGTCAGTCCTGAATCCTCGACCGCCTGGTAGCCGGCGGCAACCGCCAGCTGGGCGAACCGGTCCATGCGCCGGGCATCCTTTCGGTTTATATAGTCGGTAGGCTCGAAGTCCTTCACCTCGCCGGCAAACTTGGTAGCCATCTGTTCGGCATCAAACAGGGTAATATAGTCAATCCCTGACTTGCCGGCGATAAGGTTATCCCAGGTCTCCTGCATACTTTTACCGAGGGGGTTGAAAGCCCCGATACCGGTAATTACAACTTTATTAATATTATCGTTAATGTTAATGTCCTCCTTGATATCGGATAATGATGAAAAAGGGTGATCTGTAATGAGATATCTACTATTTTTTTACCATATTTTGAGCCTGTTTTCAAGATACAATCGGCCTTTCCGGTGATAAGGGTAATGTGAATCTATCCCACTCTACCTCCAGGAAAGGTAGACCTTACCAATCCATATGTGGCGTCTAGTTTTTAAAAATTTCATAGAGTCGACGGACATTAGTGTTTAAAAATTCGGGGTCAGGTCCCTGCTGAGGAAGATCAGCGAATCTCTTATCGCGTTTAATTGCCGCGATGGTCTCCTTTACATTCAGTCCCCGACTGATGGCGTCAGAAACGGCGTTGACCCAGTCTTTCAACTTGATACTCATCTGCGAGAAAGCTTCCTTACCGCAAACCTCGCCGTGACCCGGCACCACGATATCAACATCGAGCTCCTCGAGGCGTTTGAGAGAATCCAGCCATTTATCGGGAACGGCATTGAAAAAGATGGGCATTCCCAGGTTGACATTATCCGAGGTGAAAACCGCTCTCTCCTCGGGAACATACACCGCTATGTTATAGGGCGTATGCCCCGGCAGATGAATCAACCGGAAGGTGTGGTCGCCGAGGTAAAGAGTCAGGGTATCGGAAAAGGTTATCTCTGGCAGGCGGTAGTGAAAATCGTTATCGACAGGAAGACCGCCGGGGGCCAGGCGCTGCAACTGTTCCTTAAAGGCGGCAACGTCAGCTTCCTGCATCATCCGCCGCGTGCCCTCATGGCTTACCACTGTACCGCCGTAATAACAGTTGCCGGCTACATGGTCGGTATGGGGTTCGCCGTTGATAATATAGCGTACCGTGCCGAATTTTGCCGCTTCCTCCGCCATTTTTTTGGCATTGGCCGGAACCATCGGGGTATCAATAACGACAACACCGTCCTTAGTGACCACATAGCTGTTATTGCACCTGCTGAATTCGCTCTCTACATAGATATTATCCGTAATTTTCTTCATCTTTCTCCTTTCGGCTATACGCAAACACATATATTTTGTGTCAGTAATCTCACCAATACTCTATTGGGGCGGTGCGGGGCATGTCAAGTGAAGTATTATATTTACAAAGCGGGATTTTAGGGGTAAAATGAATAGTCCGGGGCAGTTAGCTCAGTTGGTTAGAGCACTCGGTTCACATCCGAGAGGTCAGAGGTTCGAGTCCCCTACTGCCCACCATTTTCACCATTAAAAAAGTACTGCGTACCATTATATATATTTCAACCGCATAATTTTAATATTTCTTAAACATTCACCCGGTAAAATGGTAGGTAAAGAAGGAGGAACCATGAAAAAAATCATATTCATCATGCTGATTGTCGCGGCTCTTTCACTCTGTATTGCAGCACCGGCTTTCACGAGCGGGGATAAGGTGAGGGGAGAGAAAGGCCAGGGTGAAGTGAACCAGGTACAGATACAAGACCCTCCGCCATTTAACTAATCTGAATAACGGGCAAAGTCTTAAAGGGCAGTATTAAAAACTGCCCTTTTTGTATGTCCTCGTTTGCCTATCAGTCCCGGGGCATTTCAGATTATAATATCAACACATATTCTCAGCAATGCAGGTCAAGAAACCGCCAGAATATATAGATTAGAATATACCACGGAGGTAATAGCACGGAAACTCGCCAAAACATCGAAGCCGTACAGCGCATCCAGGACTACATCGATACCCATTTAAACGAACCGATAACCCTGCACAAAATAGCCCGGACCGCGGGATACTCCCCCTGGCATTCCGCCAGGATTTTCAAGAAACTGACCGGCAAGACCCCGTTCGAGTATATCCGGGCATTACGGCTGTCCCGGGCGGCCGTGAAGCTCAGGGACGGTAATTCCAGGATTATCGACGTAGCCTTCGACTTCGTGTTCGATTCGCACGAAGGGTTTACCCGTGCGTTTCCCAGGGAGTTCGGCATGAGCCCGCGGCACTACAGTAAAAACACCCCGCCGATAAGGCTGTTCATGCCAGCCCGCATTCGTGGTTATTACCTTACGTTACAACAAGGAGATGAAAAGATGACCAAAAAGACCAATTTAAACGCCGTTTTCGTCCAGGTAGTCGACCGCCCGAAGAGAAAGTTGATTTTGAAAAGGGGAAAGGAAGCGACCGGTTACTTCGAATACTGCGAGGAGGTAGGCTGCGATATCTGGGAAATACTAACCAGCGTGAAAGACGCCCTTTACGAGCCCATCGGCATGTGGCTCCCGGAGAATTTTCGTAAACCAGGCACGGGCGTTTATGCCCAGGGCGTAGAGATGGCTGCCGACTATAGCGGACCGGTTCCCGAGGGATTTGATATCATCGACCTGCCGCCGTGCAAGATGATGATTTTCCAGGGTCAACCGTATGACGACGAAGATTTCCTGGAAGCCATCGGCGACCTGTGGGAGGTGATGAAAACCTACAACCCGGAAATATACGGCTTCGCCTGGGCGGACGAAGACGGACTCCGCTTTCAGCTGGAGCCCCAGGGATACCGCGGCTATATCGAGGGCAGGCCGGTGAGACAACTGAACGCCAGGTAATCGTAAGAAACATTACAATCAAAACACGAGGAGGAGAGTAAGAACTCTCCTCCTTTTTTTCTGTTTCTTGAAAAACAGTCTCGTTGCGTTCATAATTAGTGCCGGACAACCAGGGAATCGAGGGGGTATACCAGATGACGTCAATCAAGGAATTCAATACCTACGGTGAAGAACTGGAGAAACTGCTCGGTCTAAAGACGTCTCCCGTTGCCGTAAAAATGCTTCAAAAACAGGCGGATATCCCGCCGGAAGCGGTACAGCCGAAGAAAGACCGCAATTATCACCTGGCGCAGTGCCAGGCCTTCACTTTGACGCGACGTGACAGGGAGACCATCGCCATGCTGGCCGAGGATAACTGGTGCCCGGCGCCCTGCATCGCCTACGGACTAATAAAAAGACCGGACGACCCCGAGTGGCGGAGGCGCGAGACCTATGATTGCTTCGATTACGGGAAATATATCGGCATCCTCACCGCGCCGTTAAAAACGGCCTCGTTTATACCGGATGTCGTGATTATTTACGCCGATACCAACCAGCTGAGAAGCCTGCTCCTTTCGATGAGACCGGAAGAGAGACCGGCGGTGGGCGGCCATTACTTTCCTCCCTCCTGCGCTTACGCGGTCGTTACGCCGATGTTGACCGGCGAATACAGGGTCGTCCTGCCCGACCCCGGAGAATACGCCCGGGCGCTGACCACCGAGGGTGAGATGATGTTCGCCGTGCCGAGGGACAGGCTGGCGGGACTGGTGACCGACTACAAGAAATACATCAGTGAGTCGCCTTTCGCCCACGAAAGCATGATATTGAGGCCGGACTTTCCGCAGCCCGATTTCTACAAAGAGATATTCAAGAGCTGGGGAATGCACACCGACGAGTACAAAGAGTAGACCAGCCAGATTAATAATTCGACGATATAATACTTACCGAAAAGAAAACACAGAATGCCCCTGTTCCGGAATAATAAAGCATTAGAGTCTTTAAGGAATCCCTACTTCAGGATGTTCTGGGTCAGCCGTTTATGCGATGCGGCGGCGGTGAATATCCGGCAGATAAGTATGGGATTACTCATCTACCGCCTGACAAACTCACCCATTATTCTCGGCGGACTAATCCTGGCGAGAGCCGTATCACTGATGGCCCTGGCGCTTTACGCCGGTGCCATCGCCGACCGGTCTCAAAAAAAGTATATAATACAGATCGCCGGCGCCGTGGACGTATTCATCGTACTGGTGGTATTTTTCAGTCTTATATCCGGTTATCTTAGTGTAGAAAATGCCGGTTCCTGGTGGGTGCTCATCGCCGTTTCTTTCATCGATGGCCTCGCCACCACCTTCAAAGGTCCGGCCGCAGATGCCATAGTGGTGGAGGTTGTCGGTGAAAGACTGATTACCAATGCGGTCGCCCTCACCCAGGTTGGACAGAACACACTGCGGCTGGCGGCACCGGTAATAGCTGGCGCTATCATAGACCATTACGGCTTCGAAGTGGCTTTTGAAGTAATGGCGGGTATATACATAGTGGCGGTAGTCTTTCTGATTTTCATTCCTCCCTCCAGTAAACCGGTACCCAGTGACAGACCGATCATGAATGATATCAAGGAAGCATGGGGATATATAACCAAAGAAAAACACATATTCCTGGTGCTCATTGTTGTCCTCGCCATAACGTTGCTTTCCATGCCCTACCGCCAGCTGATGCCGATTTTTACCGAGGATATTCTGAAGGTTGACGCCACGATGCTGGGCATCTTGCAGGGGGTTTCCGCCGGCGGGGCGATAATCGGGGGCATTGTTATAGCGTCGCTGCCCAGCAATAGAAAACGCGGCACCCTCATGCTGCTGAGCGGACTCGCACTGGGAATATCCCTGGTATTTTTCTCCTTCTCGACATCATTGTCGTTATCACTGGCCATGATGGTAATCGTCGGACTGGGACAGGCAGGACGCATGACGCTGTCGGTGGCTTTGCTTCAGTACTACACGAGAAGCGATTACCGCGCCAGGGTGATGAGCTTCTACGGCATCGAGATCGGTCTGTCAAGCTTGGGTACTTTCTTCGCGGCAGCCCTTGCCGAAGGTATCGGCGTGGAGTGGGCGGTGGGCAGTCTGGCTTTTATCCTTATCGCGGGTATCGTTCTCTCCTTTTTCCTCATGCCTCAGCTAAGAAAACTCGATTAGCCGGATCGGTAACAACCCGATTCCTGTTCTGACAATTATATTTGACGATGGCACTCGTCGGGTGTAAGATGGGGCGGACTACTTACAGACCCGATTATCCACATCTAACGCCGTACCATAAGAAAGGATATACATGCTGAACATCATCACCTGCATTAAAGTAGTAACCGACCCCGAAGCACCGACCTCCACCTTTAAAATAGACCCCGAGGGACAACGTGTTATACCCGGTCAGGGGGTACCACCGGTGCTGAACCCTTACGATGAAAACTGCCTCGAGGCGGCGCTGCGGCTAAAGGACGAGCAACCCGCCAGGATAACGGTAATCAGCCTGGGTAAAAATATACCGAAAGCGGTGATAAAAAAGAGCTTGGCCGTGGGCGCCGACGACCTGATACTGGTCGAGGACGAGGGGCTCGAAGAGGCGGACGGTTACACGACCGCATCTCTCCTGGCGGAAGCAATTAAAAAAAAGGGCGGTTTCGACCTGATTCTGACAGGGAGGATGGCGGCCGACACCAATGCGGGGCAGGTCGGGCCGGGCATCGCCGAGTTCCTCAACATCCCTGTGATTACCGTCGCCCGAAAAATCGAGGTAAACGAAGGCCTTGCCAGAATAGAGCAGGTGCTGGCCGACGGTTGCAAGATAATCGAGGCAACACTGCCCTGCGTGGTTACCGTGAGTCACGAAATCGGGGAAATGCGGTCAGCCACGGTAAAGGGGCTCATGGCGGCACAGAAACAGCCCTTCACCGTGTGGCAAACCAACGACCTGAACGCCGACGTTGCCTCGAAGGCACGAAAGAAAAGACAGAAACTATTTATCCCCGAAACCCATGTGGAATGCCAGATGGTCACCGGGGAAACGCCCGAGGAATCCGGAGAAAAACTCGCCGAGGAAGTTATCAATCTAACTCATATTTGACGCTTATCAGGTAAAGGAGGCAGGGAAGATGATTGAAGCATTGAAGAATACCGTGGTCGCCGAACTCGAAAAAATCGTGGGCGGCAAGTTCGTCTCCACCAACCAGGCCGACCTGTACATCTACTCCTACGACCTGACACCGGCGGAATCCAACTGGCCGGACGTGGTCGTCCTGCCGCAAAACCTGGAGGAACTCAGGGAAATAGTAGCCCTGGCCAACAGAGAAAAGGTGCCGGTCACTCCCTATATCGCCGGGGGCAATGTCGGCGGGCTGACCATTCCCCTCGAAGGCGGCATCATTATCGATTTAAAGAGAATGAACCGGATTATCGAGGTCAACGATACAGACATGTACGCGCTGGTAGAGCCCGGGGTGACTTTCGGGCAGCTGAAGGCCTACCTGGACAATAACCACCCCACGCTGAGATATACCTACGCTTTCTCGCCGCCGTCCACGGGCATCGCCTCCAACGCCATCGTCCAGGGACTGGACAACCTCTCCTTCCGCTACGGGGCGGCATCAGCCTGGGTATGTGGTCTGGAAGCCCTGCTGGCCACCGGCGAGGTGGTGAAAATAGGCTCCGGAGCCGCCAGCAAGACCTGGCAGGCGATAGCCCCCTTCCCCGAACTGGACGGCCTTTTCCTGGGATGGCAGGGGACTACCGGCATCGTCACCAAGATGGCGGTAAACCTCTGGCCGAAGCACGCTTACGAAACAGCCGTCACTCTGATGCCGATGGACCTGGAAGGCGCCTACGCCATTTTCCAGGCGATAATTCGCACCCGAATCCCCGACGACCTTATCGGTACGTCTTTCCAGCTCAACAAGGTCGGGGAGGCCGCATATACCCACCTGAAAGCCCCCATTTACCCGGCGCCGCCGGTGGACCCCAAAGACCCGGAATTCGTCATCACGGCGGAAATAACCGGCAACACGCAGAAAGAGCTGGATGCCAAGGTTGAAGCGCTGGCGGAAGCCGTTAAGGAGAAGTGTGGCGACCATAAATACCTGGGGCCAGATACGATGCCCAGTACCACGGCCGCTTTCCCGATGCAGGCTCTGGGGGTGCTCAGCTCCGGCGGGGGACTGATGTGGGTGGGAACATACGGTCCGATGAGCACCTGGCTGGAAACCGTTAAAAGGGGCTGTGAACTCCAGGACAAATACAATATCGCCCGTACCTGCTATACCCGCATGATGAACGAGGGGCATTTTGCCGGGCTGAGATGGATGCTCCCCTACGACAAAGAGGACCCCGAACTGGTACAGATAATCAAAGACCTCTGCAACGAGCAACTGGACCTGGTTCTGGAAACGGGCTATATACCCTACAAGACGCCGGTCTGGGCGGTGAGAAAGCTCGAGGAAAGGGTGGGCCCTGGTCAGGAACTGAATTAAAGGAGTGAATTATGTCCCTCAGCGACCTAAAGGAATGGCTTTACGGCTGCACCCACTGCGGTACCTGTAAGGAAGTCCTTAATATTTTCGCGCCCGCCTGCCCCTCGGGGGAGATGTACCGGCTGGAATCATATTATCCATCGGGGAAGATGCTGATAGCGCGGGGAGTTACCAGCGGGGCGTTGACGCTCGATGACGAGGTACTGGAGAGGATATACGCCTGCACCGGATGCCTTTCCTGCGAGCAGCAGTGCGGGGTCTACCACCACCAGCACATCTTCGAGGTCGTGCAGGCGCTGCGCACCGAAGCGGTAACGCATGGATACCTGAACCCGGCCTACATGATAATGGTGGATAGTCTCAAGAAGGACGACAACGTCTTCGGCAAGCCCAAAGCGGAGCGGGGGGACTGGGCCAAAGAAATCGAAATCAAGGACGCCAGCCAGGAAAATGTAGAAATCATCTATCACGCCGGCTGCATGTTATCGTTCGACCCCGAGTTGTGGAATATTCCTCAGAGCGCCATCAACATCATGAAAGCCACCGGGGCCGATGTCGGCATCATGGGCATGGAGGAATCGTGCTGCGGGGGGCGCGCCTACGAAATCGGCTATATCGGCGAGTTCACCAAGTACGCCGAGCACTGCATCGAGACGTTCAACTCGCTGGGCGCGAGCACGGTGTTGACCTCCTGCTCGGACGGCTACAGCACCTTTAAAAAGCTTTATCCGAACACCGGTATCGAAATGAAGTTCGAACCTCTTCACATGGTGGAATACATCGACCGTCTTATCAGCGACGGAAAGCTGAAATTCACTAAAAAACTCCCGATGAAAGTCACCTATCATGACCCCTGCCACCTGGGGAGGCACCTCGGGGACGGCGGCGTGTACGACGCTCCCCGGAAAATACTGCAGAGCATCCCCGGCATCGAGCTGGTGGAGATGGTACGCAGTCGGGAGAATGCCTGGTGCTGCGGGGCGGGGGCGGGTGTAAGTCAGGCAAACCCGGAACTGGCGCTCTGGACGGCTAACGAGAGACTTAAAGAAGCCAGAGCCACCGGCGCCAGCGCGCTGGTAACGGCCTGCCCGTGGTGCGTGCGGAACTTCAGGGACACCGTAAAAGAGTACGGTGAAGATATAAAGATTTACGATATCTCCGAGATAGTTAAAAAAGCGCTGTAAAAGAATTACTTACACTCTTTCTTAATATTATGACATGCTGATGTCATAATTACCCTGATATTATAGGGTAAAAACTCAAGGAGTGTACTATGGAAAACATGAAAGAAATAATCGCCGGACAGATGAAGGAAATGAGGGCGCGCATCGAGGAACATGCCGGACCGGATGTATGTGCCGAGTTCTTCAGAGACAGCGAGAAAGCCGCCGCCTCCACCAATCCGGTTGATAACGCCCTCTGGATGAAGGAAGCTATCGACCGTCTGGACACATCGACCGATAAAAAAACACGGGAAAATATAATGACAGCCTGTGGTCATGCTTGCCTTACGGTGAACATCAAAGGTATGGAAGCGTCAAAAGAAGTACGCCGCAAGTGTGCTACGGAAGAAGAATTTCTGAATATTGAACTAAACGCACAACCCGATATCACTCGCTTTGAGAGAAATGGTGAAATTATAAATTGGTATTACACGCCGCGAAAAATAGGCAAGGGCATACGCTGCTTCTGTCCTTTATTAAGCATGCTGCCAGAAGGCATTAATGTTTCGCTTACTTACTGCCAGTGTTCGCGGGCGTTTGTTCAGGCATACTGGGAGGGCATCCTGGGGCGGCCAATTAAAGTTGAATTGGGAGAAACCTCTATTACCGGGGCGGAGGAGTGTAAGTTCATCATCCACCTTTAGTGTTATTAAGGAAAATCATGAAAATAAGCGAAAAGATAAAGTGCATCGATTTCCCCTGCGGTGATATTGATAAAAACGCTTACGTTGTCCCCGACTGCGATATCTACATCGACAACGTGAAAATAGTGATGATAACGGAAGCCCCGCCGAACGAAAAATCCGATTATTTCTACGCTGAAGGAAATCCCTTCTATCTGCAAACCACGCTGCAGACCTTCCATGATGCTGGCGCCGATGTGAATTCTATACAGGATATCCTCGACCTGGGTGTATTTATCACCACCGCCGTCAAATGCGGCAAGACCCGGTATGCCATCTCCAGCGATACGATGAAAAACTGCTCGGAGTTGCTGGAAAAGGAAATAGCTCTTTTTCCGAACGTCAGGGCCTTCATGCTGATGGGCGACGTGGCCATCAAGATGATGAATAATATCTGGAAAAAGCAGACCGGCAAGAAAGTAATACCGGCCGGTTCCACCTATAAAATAAGGGGGGAGGCCTTCTACCTGGGGGATACGCGGATGTTCCCCTCGTATACGCCGGCAGGTAAGAACTTCCTCATCGAGAAATCGAAAAGAAGGATGGTAGCCGAGGATATCAGGGAGGCATTAAAACTGGTATAATGTAAACAATCCTGACTATTGGTAATAAGGAGAAAAATATGGCTGGAAAAATGGAATGGATGCTAAGCGGGGACTGCACCGAGGCCTGTACCTCTCCGCCGGTGTGCCCCTACTACTGGGGCTCGAGCACGCCCACCGACCTACACGACGGTAAAAACCAGTGCGAGGGGGCTTTTACCTTCCACATACGGGAGGGCTACCACGACAGCACCGACCTCGGCGGTCTGAACGTGGGCATTATCTTCAATTCCCCCATAGGCGGTACTGCCGTACGCGATCCGTGGCAAGCGGTACTCTATATCGACGAAAAAGTTAACGATAAACAGGCGACAGCACTGGAGAAAATCTTCAGGCAGTGCTGGGGGAACATGGGGGAGATACTTAAGGTAAAGAGAGCACCAATCTCATTTAAAAAGGAAGCGGTCGGCGACCCGGCCAATCCCGGCTACAAGCATGCGGTGAAATACGGGAATATCTACAGCATGCAGGCAGATCCGCTGATGACGATGAACGGACTCCCCAGGTATATCAGCGGGATGGTGGGTGGCCACATCTATATTGGGAAATCGACCGAGAACCGCGTCAATGAGGCCGACCTTCCGCGGGGCAAATGGGACAGGCCGGAGATGAGCAACACCTATTACGAGTTCAGTCTCAATCCCGAGAAGCTTTCCTGGATGCCGTAAGGACACGTCTATCCAACGATAGAGGCAGCGAGGGGACAGACCGGCTCAATAAACCGTGCTTAATTGTGGTTAACGAAGGCTTCCTTAACCAGTGAAATCAGGTTATCAGCCATAGGGTGTTCCGGCGAATTTTCACGCAGAAGAGCGGTGGCTCCCACCCAGATATCATGCTTTAAGGTGAGAACTTTCAGCCGTCCTTCAGTAATATCTTTCTCCACATCCCTGACATGGAAGACACTCATCCCCTGGCCGCTCTTGATGAGATTCATTCCCCAGTCCTGGCTATTGACCTCGACTATTATGGGAGCGGGCATATGGCATCCTCCCAATCTGAGCCGACTTAAAAGGATACGCCGCGTAGCGGAAGTCTCCGGGCCCAGAATCATCGGATAACCACAGAGGTCCATCAGTCTTACGTTCTCTTTCTGCGATAGCGAACTGGAAGGCGAGGTAACCAGAACGAGTTTTTCCCGCGAGGAAAGCTCAATATTTTTCAGCTGGCGTTTCCCGTAATCAACACCCACCACAAAGCCGAGGTCCACCTGGGAATTAAAGACGTCATCGGCAATCTCAAATGAGGATGAATTCCTGATTATCAACTTGACATTAGGATAGAGTTTCTCGAATTCGACAGCCGCCTTAACGACGGTAGAACTGAAAGTGGCCGAGACCCCCACGCGAAGGCTGCTTTCTTTCAGGCTCTCCAGATACTTCTCGGCGCTGACCATATGGTGATAGATTTCGCTGACATACTTCAGGAGGCCTTTCCCGGCACGTGTCAGATAAACCTTCTGCCTTCGTATATCGAGGAGTCGAATACCGATGTTTTTCTCCAGAGACCTGATGTGATAGGTAATCGTCGGCTGGGTAAGGCAGAGTTTTTCGGCGGCGGAGGTTATGCTTTCCTGGCTGGCAACCCAGTAGAACACTATAAGACTGTGGAGCGATAGCTTCGACGACATCATCTAACAACAACAACAACCCATTGAATACATATTGACTCCCACGCTTCTTCCCACAAGATTACAGGGGCAAAGTCGATTTTTCTGCAATCCATCTATAATATCATATAATTTTTTAGGTTGCAATTCAGTCTACAACATGATACTTTGCTAGTGGGCTGTTATGACTGGCCATTCTGCGATACAGAAACACTCATGATAATGCTATTTCCAGATGCGCAACAGGCTTAAAATTTCACGTGTTCATTCAAATCATGCACACCGGGCGGGTATTATTTGAAAAAATCCCCAGAAGGTGCTATATATAACATGACATAAGCCTGAACCACCTGTTTATTGCCAAAAAGTGTAAGGAGGAGATATATGGCTAAAGACCTAGTAAACACATTAGCTGACCTGAAAGAAGACGAGGCGATAGCAATTGTCCAAGAAAGGCTTTCTAAAAACGAAGACCCGATGAAAATCCTGAACGAAGCCGGACGGGGCATGGAAATCGTGGGCAAACGCTTTTCAGAGAGTAGATATTTTATCCCCGACCTGGTATATTCCGGTGAAATCCTCAAGAAAATAAACGAACTCGTGAAGCCGAAACTTACCGGAGGAGGAGAGGTGAAGAAGGGCGGTAAGGTTGTCATCGGTACCGTTGCCGGTGATATCCACGATATCGGTAAGGATATCGTAGTTTTCATGCTGGACGTCAGCGGTTTTGAAGTTACCGACCTGGGCATCGACGTGCCCGTGCAGAAATTCATCGACGCCATTAAAGAAACCAAAGCACCCGTGGTAGGTATGAGCGGCTTTCTCACGCTGGCTTTCGATTCGATGAAACAGACCGTGGACGCGATGAAAGAAGCCGGCCTGAGAGAGCAGGTAAAGGTTATGATAGGCGGAGGCCAGATTACCGACGAAGTGGTGAAATACACCGGAGCCGATGCCTTCGGTAAGGATGCCATGGCTGGCGTTACCCTGGCCAGGAAATGGACAGGTAATTAATATTATTCCCCAGTGGATTACGAGCAGGAGGTTATAAACATGGAAAAGAAATGGGAAGAAATGACTCCGGACGAGCGCCAGGAAGCCCTGTTTGCCAGATGGATTTCGCCGGAGGGCGCGACCTTTGCCAGCCCCGAGGCCGAAAAAGCCTACAAGGAAAGGGCAACGAGGATAAAGGACGCCATCCAGATGAAGAAGCTGCCGGACAGGGTACCGATTTTCGTGCTGCCGAGTTTTTATCCGATATATTACAGCGGGATGACCCCCCGGGACTCCATGTACGATTACGATAAAAGCAACGCGGCGTTCAAGAAATTCGTCATCGACTTCGGACCGGACGGTAATCTCGGTGCGGCCGTTCCGGGTCCGGGCAAGTTCTTCGATATCATGGACTATAAGCTGTATTCATGGCCGGGACACGGGGTATCACCCAATCATTCCTACCAGGCCAACGAGGGCGAATACATGATGGTAGAAGAATACAACGACCTGATTGAGGATCCATCCAACTACTTCTACAAGACCTACCTTCCCCGCGTTTTCGGGGCGCTAGAATTCTGGCAGCAACTCCCCTCGGTTACCGGCATAGTGGAGATGTACGGCGTGGCCGGGAACTTCATCCCCTTCGGACTGCCGCCGATGCAGGAAGCTCTGAAGAAACTCATGGAAGCCGGCGAGGAAGCTCTTAAGTGGGGCCAGGCGATGGGCGCTTTCGGCGGCGACATACTGGCATCGGGCTATCCCGTCATCGTGGCCGGTTTCACCAAGGCACCTTTCGACTTCCTCGGTGATACCCTGCGCGGTACCCGGGGCTTGATGGTAGACATGTACCGGAACCCGGACAAGGTGCTCAAAGCCATGGACGTCCTGACTCCACTGATGATAAAAATGGGAGTAAATACAGCCCTGGGCGCCGGTAATCCGTTCATCTTCATACCTCTGCATAAAGGCGCGGACGGATTCCTTAACGACGAGCAATATAAGAAGTTCTACTGGCCAACACTGAGGAAAGTTATGATAGGACTGATAGAACAGGGAGTCGTGCCGTTCCCTGCCGCCGAGGGCGGGTATAACTCGCGCCTGGAGGTTGTAAAAGACCTTCCCAAGGGCAAAACGATGTGGTTATGCGATAAACTGGATATGAAAAAAGCCAAAAAGACCCTCGGCCAGGTTGCCTGTCTTGCCGGTAACATGCCGTCGGCATTACTCAACCTGGGCACCAAACAACAGATTACAGACTACGCCAAGAAACTCCTGGACGACTGCGCCAAGGGCGGCGGCTACATCATGAGCAACGGGTCGTTTTTTGACGAAGCGCAGGCAGAAAACATCCACGCTATGGTTGAATTCACCAGGGAGTATGGTGTATATAAATAAACACCAGGATACTAAAGAGTTAAACGATTTAAGGGTGTGTGCCGATTAATTCGACACACACCCTTTTTTTGACATAAATTCGACGAGGCGTACGTTCTGCCGCTAGAGCATCACGGTACCACCGTCGATATAGAGCACCTGCCCGGACATGAAATTGGAATCGTCCGAGGCCAGGAATACCGCCGCGCCAACCAGGTCATTTGGCTGCTCGCGCCGGTGCATCGACTGCTCCGAGGTAGCCAGTTCGAAGGTCTGGTCGCTGCCATCCTGCTCCAGACTGGCCTCTGAAGCCGTGTATCCCGGAGCGATGGCGTTGACATTGATATTCGAGGCACCCAGAGCGTGGGCCAGGGCGTGAGTTAACGTATAAACGGCACCCTTGCTGCAGGAATACGGCAAGAAGAACGAAGCCGCCGGTACCCGGGCAACGTTAGAAGCCACATTGATGATTTTGCCTTTGCCCGCTTTTTCCATCAGGGGAACAATAGCCTTACATACCAGGTAGGTCCCCCGGACATTCACCGTTAAAATCCGGTCCCATTCCTCGGGCTCCCAGAGATTCCACGGCTTGGCATTAAGGCCGCCCCAGATAGCAGCATTGTTGAGGAGAATATCCACCCTGCCGTACTGCTTCATGACCGCATCAGCTATCTTCTGGGGCTGGTCGGCGTAGGCGATATCGGCTTCAACGATGGCTACTTCCGCGCCTTTAGCTTTTACCTCTTTAACCGTATCTTCAGCCCTTTTCAGATTGGTGGTGGTTAACAGCAGCTTGGCCCCTTCATCGGCGAACCTCAGGGCGAAGGCTTTGCCGATACCCCGGCTGGCCCCGGTAATAATAGCTACCTTGTCCTTTAGTGCTGGTGACATACTTTTCTCCTTTTTTCTACTTTTTTTATGATATTCAGCGGTTACACGTCCAACCTAGAAAATTTACATCACCTCCCCGCGCATGTCAAGTCAGATAGTCCCGCGTGGAGGTTTGACAACCAAGGGCGGCTAGCCTATGATAAGTATGCCGAGAGAAAAATCCCACCTGAGCCTGGCGGGGCGTAGCGCAGCTTGGTAGCGCGTCTGAATGGGGTTCAGAAGGTCCCCGGTTCAAATAAGACTGCGAGGATTTGTTAACAAAATTCCTCTCAAGTAGGCGACAAGGTCTATCGATTAGAACCATAGAGTTCTATGAATACACCCTCGAACCGTTTCTACGATATTGTAAGGGTGAAATAACACCCGAGACAATAAATTCCTTCCTTGCTAACCTAAAGTGTAGTATTGGCGGAAAACACGCTTACTTCAGGGGTATAGAAGTGTTTGTGAATTACCTATTCAAGAGCGGTTACCTTAAAGAAAACCCACTATGGAAAGTCGAAGCTCCCAAGCCTTCTAGTCCCATCTTACCTAGTCTTACGCCTAAACAAGTCCAATATCTTATAGATATAGCCGATAACTTGAGAGATAAATGCCTGATTTCGTTATTAGCCGATAGTGGTATGAGACTGGGTGAGATAGCAAGTCTTCAAGTTAGTAATATTGATTGGATAAATAATACAGTTATTATCTGGGGTAAAGGCAATGTCGAGAGAAAAGCAGTTTTTACCCAGAGGAGTGCAAGACTATTGAAGGGTTGGCTGAGTTCTTACAGAGGTAATGGTATGGTCTGGAATATTGATTACCGGGGTATACAATGTGTGCTTAAACGACTTGAGAAAAAGACAGGTCTAAAGTGTAATCCGCATACTTTCCGACGAACCTTTGCATCAAATCTGCATAGAGCTGGAGTTGATATCGAACACATCATGAGACTTGGTGGCTGGTCATCCCTTGATATGGTCTTAACCTACACAAAGTCCGTGAAGTTTGAAGATAGCCTGAGGATATACAGGAAGCTATATCTTTAACTGGTTTCACCAGTGTTCGTATCTTATGAGTTTGTCGAGGCTCTTCCGGCTCTTAGGTCCGGCTTGGGTATCTGGATAACCCAGAGGTGTAAATGTTAATGGTTTTACATCAGAATTTTTAACGCTACTATCACCTTTTGGGTATTATTCTATGAAAAATTGGGTGTAACCTTCGAAGACAATCCTACGTTTTTATTTTATCATCCTATGCGAGAGCTTACGTGTCTTCAAATTCTCACATATTATTTAGGGAGATATCTTATGGCTAAATTTCTAACTACTGCATCTACTACATCTGCCTTAGAAGATATCATTAATAATGCTCAAAATAATTTGGTCTTAATTTCTCCGTTCGTAAAAATCCCTAATAATCTTTTTCAAAACCTTTTATCTGCCGATTCAAAGGGTATTAAAACAACTCTAATATACGGCAAGAAAATTGATATTGACCAAGAAGCTAAAAGACAATTGGACTCACTTAGCCACATTTCAGTATATTTTCTCGAAAACCTTCATGCTAAATGCTATTTTAATGAGGAATCAATGATAATAACCTCTATGAATCTTTATGATTTTTCCGAAAA